>ERZ791821.13-NODE-13-length-216770-cov-4.341393_pt1 | contig 216770 bp, 170 predicted proteins | sample MGYA00510300_ERZ791821 | MGnify/ENA primary metagenome ERZ791821 (study PRJEB30046, sample SAMN00792034) | human gut metagenome | study: EMG produced TPA metagenomics assembly of the A metagenome-wide association study of gut microbiota in type 2... | reverse complement strand
ATAATCGTATAGAAAAAGAGAAAAGGAAAGTTGCCAACGATTACTTGACACAAACAAAATGGGAAATAAAAATGTTCAATTGGCCGCAAATGACTTAAAAATTCAACACCATGGTATTTTGTCTACATTTAACGATACTATAAAAAGTCAATACACTGATGGATTCAAGGCAAATAGATTTGTTATATCTAATTCGAGAAAAGAACCAGATGCAAATGGAACTAATGGTTGGGGAACAGGTGCTATTGATAGAAATACTTTCTTGAAAAGTAAATATGGAAGTGGTTGTATAAAATCGACAGCATATGGTGCACAAGTATTTACATATATAAATTAAAAAAAGGAAAGTTGAAATAAAAAAGCAAAAAATATAAAAAAACTTTTAATGACTGCAATAAAATAGTATTACATTACGTATAATAGTTAAACATAAAAAGAAGGAGGAGAGGACCATGAAAAAAGTAACTAAAAAAATGTTATCTGTTATGTTGGCATTTGCACTGGCAATAACAGCAACAGGAGAATGGGGGCTTAAGTTATCAGCAGCAGAAACAAAAAATGTTGAGGAACTTACTAACATTGAGAATATGGAAGAAAACGTAACATATACACAAATGTATTTGGACGAAAACTATATTGGACCTATACCTGATATGACAAATTTGAAAAACATTGTTGTATCTGAGGATAATCCAAAGTACAAAGTTGTTGAGGGAGCCTTAGTATCAAAGGACGGAAAGAGATTATATGGTTACCCAAAACAAAAAGAACTTTCAGAATTTACTGTACCTGATACCATTGAAAGTATTTGGAACGGTGCATTTGCAGGAACAAAATTAAGTAAGATTACATTTACAGACAATATTAAGGAAATTAAAGAAGGAGCTTTTGCTTTAACTGAAATTCAGGATGTTGTTATTCCTAAAAATGTGACAAAGATTAACGATGGAACTTTTAGTGGATGCAAGAAATTAAAGACAGTTAATTTAAATAATGTAACTGTTATTGGTGACAATGCTTTTAAATCATGTGAATTACTTGAAAAAATTGACCTTAGTAAGATTAAGAAAATAGGTGAATATGGATTCAGTGGCGCAGGAATTAAATCAGTTAATTTAAAGACAGGCATGAAACTTGGAAAGATGGCATTTGACACAAATGTTAAATTAAACTACAACAAAACTTTTACAAGCATTAAACCATATCTTCTAAGCTACAAGAGATGGAATAAAATTACAGGTGCAAAAGGTTATCAGGTAACAATAAAAGTAATTGATGAAAATGCTCCTAAAAATAAGGTTTACATTAAATCTACACTTAAGGGTAACAAGCTTAGCAAGAAATTACAAAAGAAAGTGCTTAAAGTTAATGCAAAAATTAATGGCAGTGAAATAATTAATTTCCAAGTAAAAATTAGAGGCTATAAACTTAAGAAAAACAAAAAAGTTTATACAAAATGGAGCACATACAGAAGCAAATATGCAGTTGTTGATTAACAAAATTTATTTGCAGGAGAATAATTTCTTAATAGGAGAAAGCTTATTTGCAGATGAATAACTTCTTAATAAAAGTAAGTTTATTTTCAGACGGACAATTTATTAGTAGAAGTAAGGAATATAAAATGAATTTAGTGTAGTAGAGAGGAGGGCTTGAATATGAAGAAGTATATGAAGAAAATAATGATATTTATTTTAGCACTGGCATTAGTTATTGAACCACAGATGGTAAAGGCAAGTAAATATGTGGGCAAGGAAGTAAACATCAACAACTATTTAAAGAATACAGATGACGTGCTTTATTCTAAGCTATATATTGACAAGGATTATACAGGAGAATTACCTGATGGTGACAGCATTGATTCACATTTGAAATATTTAGACAAAGTAACTGTGGCGGAGGATAATCCGAAATATAAATCAATAGATGGTGTTGTGTACTCAAAAGATGGAAAACAGCTATTACTATATCCGGCAGCAAAGAATGAAGAAGGAACTTTTGAAGTACCAAAGGAAGTAACAGAAATCGGGAAATATGCATTTAACGATGCAAAAATCAGCCATATTACTTTAAATGATAATATTGAGAAAATCAACGCATTAGCATTTCGTAAAAGTGAAATTGAAGAGTTTAAGGTACCCGCAAAAATAACTGAGTTAGACGATGCAATTTTCAGTGGCTGCCAGAAGTTAAAAGAAGTTGACTTGAATAATGTTACTAAGGTTGGAGAACTTACATTTCTTGAATGTACAAATTTGAAGAAAGTAGTCGGTGACAAGATTGCAACTGTAGGCGAAATGGCTTTCTATGGAAATCAAAAATTGACAACAATTAATTTAGAAAAAGCAACTGATATCGGTGAGCAGGCTTTTGAAAATTGTGTGGCACTTAAGAAGATTGATTTAAAGAGTGTAAAGACTATTAAAGCAGGAGCTTTCCATAAGACAAAAATAGCCAGTGTCACTTTGAAACCGGGCTTAAAGCTTGAAGAGAAAGCACTTGATAGCACAACTAAGATTAAATATAAGGCGAACTTCAATAAGATTAAACCATATTTGTTATATGGTACAACATGGAATGCAGTTTCAGGAGCTAAAGGCTATCAGGTACAGGTAACAGTTTATGGAAAAACTAAAAAGAGCAAAAAGACTTTGAAGGTTAATCAGAAAGCTCAGTATGTCGGTGCTTACACTAAACTTGGAAAGCAGATAACTGCAACAGCCAAGAAGCTGAAAGTGAAAACAGCAGCTAAGTGCAAAATAAAAATAAGAGCATATAAGTACAAGGGCAAGAAAAAGATTTACACAAAGTGGAGCAAAACTAATGAATTTCTATTTAAATAGAAACATTCAATGGAGCTGTGGCAAATGTAATTTGCCATGGCTCTTTTTGCATAAATATGGATGTATAAATGTTTTTTTAGAAAATATAATGTAAAGAATTATTTATGTAGGGAGTTACAATGGCAGATTGTAGAGAACGTATAATGTCCGAGGAATATGGGGATTATATTGTAGAGTTTGATGGTAGAGGAGAAAATGCAATTGAACAATACAGGGACTACTGTCCACAAATAATTGGGGATAGATATTTTGTAGTAAATGAGAACTTGGAAAACGTAGCCGGTTTTGAACAACGGGACTATCCTTATACGGCAATACCAAAATTGTACGGCTTAATGGATTCTACTTCCGTTTCTGCAACGGGTGCAGTAAGACTGCAAAATCAGACAGGTTTTGAACTGACGGGGAGAGGCGTGATAGTTGGTTTTATTGATACGGGGATTGAGTATACAAATGATGCTTTTAAAAATTCCGTTGGAAGAACAAGGATAATTAATATATGGGATCAAACCGTTAATAGCGGGAATCCACCTGAAGGTTTTTTATATGGAACGGAATATGGTATGGAGGAAATAAACGAAGCTTTAGAAAATGAGAATCCGTTGGAAATTGTCAACCATACAGATGAAAACGGTCATGGAACTTTTTTGGCTGGTGTTGCCTGCGGAAGTTATAATGAGCAGCAGGATTTTATTGGAAGTGCACCGGAAAGTGTAATTGCCATGGTTAAATTAAAACCGGCAAAAAGATATTTAAAGGAATACTATTTAGTTGAAAATGATGAAATCGCTTTTCAGGAAAATGACATTATGCTGGCGGCAGCTTATTTAAGGAGCCTTAGAATTAAATATGATATGCCACTTGTAATTGTGCTTGGACTGGGGAGTGCTAATGGTGATAGGGCAGGAGGAACACCGGGGGCAAGATTTTTAAGCGATTTAGGAAAATACATTGGTGAATGTGTTGTTGTTCCTACAGGAAATGAAAGTAATGAACGTTTGCACTATCAAGGGAAAATCTTAGAGGATGAAACAGACGATGTGGAAATACAGGTAGGTGAAAATGCCAGAGGTTTTGTTTTGGAATTGTGGGCAAATTCCCCGGATATTTTTTCGGTAGGATTTACTTCTCCATTGGGAGAAAACATTCCAAGAATCCCCTCAAGAAAGGGCACAAGTGAGCGAGTAAGTTTCCTTTTGGAAAATACTGTAATTGAGGTTTTTTACAAACTTGTGGAATTCGGTAGTGGAAAAGAACTTATTTTTATGAGAGTGATAAATCCAACACCAGGCATTTGGACCATAAAAGTTTATGGAAGTAATATTCTTAATGGCGAGTTTAATATATGGACAAATTTAAGGCAGTATATGGTTAATGATACTTATTTTCTAAAACCTAATCCTGACACGACGCTGACAGTTCCATCAAGTGCCACAGGAGTTATATCGGTAGGGGGATATGATAATTTTGCCAATAGTATTTACAGCAAATCCGGAAGGGGCTTTACAATTGACGATAGAGTGAAGCCTGACATGGTAGCACCTGCGGTAAATGTTTTTGGACCGACTGTGGGAAGAGAGGCAATACTACAGGGTGGTTTTACAAGAAAAACAGGGACTTCGGTAAGTACAGCTTTGGTTGCCGGTTGTTGCGCACAAATGTTTCAGTGGGGAATGGTAAATGGCAATGATCCTTATATGAATGGAATATCGGTGAAGAATTATTTAATTAGGGGAGCAAGGCGAGGAAGGAATATAGACTATCCAAACAGACAGTGGGGGTATGGCGAGGTGGATGTTTTTAACAGTTTTCTTATATTAACAAGAAGTTAAATGGACTGATTTCAGGTAAAGCAAGAGGAGCAGTTTTCCAAAACAATGTAAGTTATGTGCTTTTTTAATAATGTAAGATGTGTTGCCACTTAATAGTATTCGTGTTAAAATATGAAAAGATTAAAGAGAAAATTATTATGTTTTGGAGGAAATAAAATGACAATTATTGTGACAGGTGGAGCAGGGTTCATTGGAAGTAATTTTATTTTTTATATGTTAAAAGAACATCCGGAAGATAGAATTGTTTGCGTAGACAAACTTACATATGCTGGAAATTTATCTACACTTGAACCGGTTATGGATAATCCTAATTTCCGTTTTTGTAAAATTGATATATGTGACAGGGAGGAGATTTATAAGCTATTTGAGGAAGAACATCCTGATATAGTTGTGAATTTCGCAGCAGAATCACATGTAGACCGTTCAATTGAAAATCCGGAAGTATTTTTAGATACAAATATTAAGGGAACAGCGGTAATGATGGATGCTTGTAGAAAGTATGGAATAAAGAGATATCATCAGGTAAGTACAGATGAAGTTTATGGAGATTTGCCATTAGACAGACCTGATTTATTTTTTACTGAAGAAACACCAATTCATACAAGTTCCCCATATAGTAGCTCTAAGGCTGCAGCGGATTTACTTGTTCTTGCATATCATAGAACATATGGACTTCCGGTGACAATTAGTCGTTGCTCTAATAACTATGGCCCATATCATTTTCCAGAAAAATTGATACCATTAATGATAGCAAATGCGTTGGCAGATAAACCTTTACCAGTATATGGTGAGGGATTAAATGTGCGTGATTGGTTATATGTTGAAGATCATTGTCGAGCAATTGATTTAATTATTAGAAATGGTAGAGTAGGCGAGGTTTACAATGTAGGTGGTCATAATGAAATGAAGAACATAGACATTGTAAAAATTATATGCAAGGAGCTTGGAAAACCTGAAAGCTTGATTACTTACGTTACAGATAGAAAAGGGCATGATATGCGCTATGCTATTGATCCAACAAAAATCCATAATGAATTAGGTTGGCTTCCTGAAACAAAATTTGAAGACGGAATTAAAAAGACTATTCAGTGGTATTTAGATAATAAGGAGTGGTGGAAGACAATTATTTCAGGTGAATATCAGAATTATTATAAAGAAATGTATGAGAATAGATAACATATAATAAGAAATATTAAAGGATTAGCGGATACTACAAAAGAATCTGCTAATCTTTTTGCCTTATAGGAGCGTTGGTCATAAACTGATATTGGTCATAGTATAATATACATCATTCATTGGGTTATAACCTGGCAACATTGTAAACAATGCTAAAATATGGTATAATTCATTGGATATGTGCTTATATGCGTATTAAAAAAGATAATAAAATAGAAGTGGGAAGAAGAATGATTAAGAGAGTAATTAAAAAGGTTTACTTAAAAATAATAAAAAGTAAATTTGGTAGAAAATTAAGAGAAAACTTGATGCCACACTTAGTAGCATACATTGAAAATGAAGATATTATTATTGAGAACAAAAATAGCAAGTATTCTCAATGGACATTTATTTGGGGAAAAGCTAACAATAAAGTCGAAAGTGAAAATGGTCAGGTAAGACTTAGTTTAAACAATAGCACTCTTAAATTAGTAAGAAACAATGATTTTAAAGCATTGGTTAATGGATATTCAAAAACAGCATCTTTTGAAGGTGAAGAATTAGATAATATAGAAGTAAAAGATGCAGTTTTAAAGATTAGTGGAAAAACATACAATAAAGCTGATGATGAATATGTTTTAATTGAATTTTCAACATTAGAAGATGCATTGGAAATTAATACAAAAATTTATGCGCTTGATAACAAATCAAATAACATTAAGTTCGTATTAGTAGATAAAGAGTATAATGTTATTTTTGATAAAGATTTAACTGGAAAAATAAATCTAGATAATTATGCTGAACTTTTTGAAGAATATGGTGAATTACAGGTTGTATGTATTGGAAATGGAATTTATTATCCTGTTAGCACAACATCCATAACAAATAATAAGATGTCTGTAAGAGAAGAGTTCTCGAAAATATATATTTCTTCAAATAATAACAATTATAAATTTGAACCAAGTAAATTAAAGGTGAAGATACAGAATATAAAGCCTGCATACAAATATATTGAAAGAATTTCATATGAGGCAAGTGATAACAAATTCATTATCAACTTCAACAAAGATGCAAAAAAATGCGACAAGTTTGTTTTGTACATTAAAGCATTAAAAACAAATGATAGAGAAAAAGTTGCAGAGTACAAAATAGGACAGCAAATAATAATTGATAATGTAAATGAATTCTTAAATAGAGAAATAAATTTAATAGACAGATATATATTTGAGTTTGAGATATATGGAAAAAATAGTAAGAAATTAGAAACAAACTGGTTAAAGTTAGTTCTACCTAAAACAAGAAATGTAGAAGATTACGTATTATCAGAAGCATATGGCAATGTTCTTACTTTTTTTGACAGACAGATTTTGTTAATTAGCAATAAAGATAATCAATATATTTATGGCGAAAAGTATGATTTTGATTTAGGTACAAATACCTTTACCTCTGATTGTAATGTAGAAGAGAAAAACGGAAACATTGTTTTGAATTTTAAGGTATGCTCACTATTATCAAAGATTCAAAGAATACATATCTATTTAACAGACAATTATTCAAAAAATAGTATACAAATTGATAATATAGCAATAGATAACCCTGAAAGAATTGTTGAGGGAAGTGTTATTATTGATATGGACAAGTTATTGCCATATTTGTATTATAATGCAAGATTAAACTTCAGATTGGGTGTAGAATACGTTGGTGGATTTAAGGAAACAGGATTTTTAGTTAAGAAATTCGCTGATTATTCAACAAAAGAAAGATATTTATATATTAAAGAATTAGATCAGGGATTAGTGATGGCGTTTTATTTAGGTGAAAATCAATATAACTTAAATATATACTATACGTCAAAGGACGAATGTGAAAAAGGAATTAGATTCCAAACAGGCAGAGAAAAGTATTTTGAAACTTTAAAGACAGAGGAAGTTGACGAAAAGCTGATTTTCTTTGAAGCAAATTTAGGAAAGAATTATACAGGAAATCCCAAATATTTATACGAATATATGATAAGTAATCCAAAGTATGATGGATATAAGTATGTATGGGCATATCCTGATACTGATAGCAAAAATATACCAGGCAATGTTACTTTGGTAGAAAGAGGAACTTCAGAATATTTCTATTATTTAGCAAAAGCAAAATATTGGGTAAATAACATATTGTTCCCTGTTAAAAAGAAAAGAGAAGAAACAATTTATCTTCAAACATGGCACGGCACACCACTTAAAAAATTGGGATTTGATATCGAATGCGAGGGACCTGAAAAACAGGCTTTTGGTAATTTGTATAAAGAAAGTCAGAATTGGGATTATTTCTTAGCAGACAATGACTATGGTGCTGAAAAGTTGGTTAATGCTTTTAGATTTAAGAAAACATTAATTAAGGAAGGATATCCTATAAATGATATCTTTTATAATGATAAGATAAAAGATGCTGCAGTAGAAAGACTGCATAAAGATTATCCGGCAATAGAAGGAAAGAAAGTAATTGTTTATGCACCAACATGGAGAGACTTACAGGGAGATTATGTAAGAGGTTATGACTTTGAATTACCATTTAATGTGGAACAGTTGTATGAAAAGTTTGGTGATGAATATGTAGTATTAGTGAAACTGCATCATTTAATTGCTGATAGCTTAGAAATAGATGATAAGTACAAAAACTTCTTATTAAATGTTAGTGGTGAAGAGGATATTATGCAATTGTTATGTATAGCTGATATTTTAATTACTGATTATTCAAGTGTATTCTATGATTTCGCCAGTGCAAAGAAACCTATCTTGTTCTATGCCTATGATTTAGATGAGTATATTAATGAAACAAGAGGGTTGTATGTGGGAATGGATACATTACCAGGACCAATATTGCAGGACAATGAAAGTTTAGTAAATGCAATTGAAAATATTGAACAATATGATTATGAACATGATAGTAAGTTACGTGATTTTTGTGATGAAATGGCAAAATATTGCGATGGACATTCATGTGAAAAAGTATTAAATATAGTTTTGAAAGAGGATTAAGATGATTAATGTTTTAGTGTTTCCATGTGGTTCTGAAATTGGCTTGGAAGTCCATAATGCTTTAAAATATGATAAACATATTAACCTGGTAGGGTTAAGTTCAGTTTCATCACATGGACGTGTGGTATACAAGAATTACATAGAAGGAATTTCCTTTATAACAAGTGATACTTTTATGGAAGAACTTAATAAAATAATAGAAGATAATAATATAGATGTGTTAATTCCTGCGTATGACGATGTAATATTATATTTATCAGAGCATAGAGATGAACTAAAGTGTAAACTTGCCACATCAAATAAGACAACTTGTGATATTGCAAGATCCAAGAGAAAAACTTATGAAGTTCTACAGGGAGAATGGTACATACCTGAGACATTTAAAGTGAGTCAGATAACAGAAAAGGATTTACCATTATTTGCAAAACCTGATATTGGTCAAGGATCACAGGGAATAATGCGAATAGAAAAAATGGAAGACTTGAACCAGCTAAAGGGAAAGGATGATGAATACATTATTTCTGAATTATTGCCGGGACAGGAGTATACCGTTGATTGTTTCACGAACCGTAAAGGAGAATTGGTTGTTGCATCAATGCGAATGCGAAAAAGAATAAAAACCGGTATTAGTGTAAATTCAGTAATTGTTGAACTACCGGCAGAAGTGAAACAAATAGCTGATGCAATCAATGAAAAAATTGTATTTGACGGCGTATGGTTCTTTCAGGTAAAACTAGACAGAAACGGTCATTATAAATTGCTTGAAATGGCACCAAGAGTAGCCGGAAGTATGTCTACAAGCCGAGTTAGAGGATTTAATTATATTTTAAATACTGTATATCAGCTTATGGGTTATGATATTAAAGCAATTGATAACTTATTAGATTATGCAGAAGTTGACCGAGCATTATCTAATAAATATGTATTGAATATTGATTATAATTATGTGTATATGGATTTTGATGATACGATAACTTATAAGCAGACTGTTAATACAGAAGTAATGGCATTTATTTATCAATGTTTAAATAAAAACAAAAAGATTAAGCTTTTAACACGTCATGCAGAAAATATTCACGAAAGTTTGCAGAAATATCATATAGATGAAACTATATTCGATGAAATAATTCATATAAAAGACGAAACATTAAAAAGCGAGTACATAAAACATAAAGATGCAATATTTATTGATGATGCATTTAGAGAGCGATATGATGTTTCAAAAAAATGTAAAATACCAGTTTTTGACTTAGACAGTGTGAGTGCTTTAATTGATTGGAGGTATTAATTAATCATGGAAAAGATATTTGTTACCAGACCGGCAATGCCTGAATATGAGGAATATGCAGAAGAAATAAAATCTATATGGGAAACAAAGCATATTACAAATTTCGGACCTAAGTATCATAAGTTTATAGACTTATTGAAGAAAAAATTTGACTATGAAAATATAGATTTACAGTGTAATGGGCATATGACTTTACAAAATATTTTGTCATGCATAGAGCCAGGGGAAGTGATTACAACTTCTTTTACATTTGTTTCTACGACATTAGCAATTGTAAATTCAGGTCATACACCTGTTTTTTGCGATATTACTAGGGAAGATTATAATATTGATGTTAATAAGATAGAAGAATTAATAACACCTAAAACTGTTGCAATCGTTCCTGTTCATGTATATGGTTCTCCATGTGATGTAGAAAAAATTCAGAAAATTGCAGACAAGTATAATCTAAAAGTGGTATATGATGCGGCGCATGCATTTAATGTTCAGGTGAATGGAACTGATATTGGAAAATTTGGAGATGCTTCTATGTTTAGCCTTCATGGAACAAAGGTATTTAATTCTGTTGAAGGTGGAATGGCTGTTTTGAAAACCAAGGAAATGTTGGATGAAATTGTTTCCAGATCTAATTTTGGTTTGTCAAATGGTGAAACAATTTATCAGGGAGTAAACTCAAAGATGAATGAGTTTGTTGCAGCAATGGGTGTTGTTAATATGGGACACCTTGAAGATAACATTGCAAAAAGAAAACATGTTGTAGAAGTTTATGATAGAGAATTAGCTGAAGTAAAACAGCTTGTTCTACTTAAAAAGAAAGAGAATGTTAAGTATAATTATGGATATTATCCGATAGTTGTAGAGGGTGATGAGTATTCAGCCGATGAGTTAACTGAATATTTACAGAAATACGAAATTTACCCAAGAAGATATTTTTACCCGGCAATAAATGACATGCCGTTGTTTAAAGATTACAACGAAACACCTATTGCAAGGGAAATATCTAAGAAAATATTATGTATACCTCTATATGCTGATTTAGAAGAAGAACAGGCATTATTTATATGTAGTAAGATAAAGGAGTATTTTCAGAATGGAAAATAAAGTAACACTTTCGGTGGTAGTATTAAGCTATAATAATGAACAGTATTTGGAAGATTGCTTAAGCTCTATTGAAAGACAGGGAATTGATTCATATGAAGTATTTGTTATAGATGACTCAAGTACTGATAATTCAGTGGAAGTTATAAAAGAATATATTAAAGATAAGCCACAGTTTAATCTTATTGTAAAACCAAATTCAGGTGGTGCTATTTCTTCACAAATAGGGATAGCAAAAGCCAATGGTAAATATTTAGCATTAGTTGATTCTGATGATATAGTAGCAGATGGTGCATACAAAAAACTTATTGCCAGAATTGAACAGGATGGCTCAGATTTTGCATCAGGCTTACCAATGAAATTAACAAATGCATTTATGAATACTTTTTTAATTTCACCAGATGAAAATAATGTATTTGTAGAAAATAGAGTTCTTTCTACTGATGAAGAAATAGAAAATTTTACAAATCAGGTTTTTTATTGGAATGCTGTGTATAAAACAGATTTCTTGAGAAGTAACCATATAGAAATGCCAGCAAATCTTCTTATAGCTGATAGAATATTTGTGTATAAAGCAGCTATGAGAGCAAAAAAAATTAGTGTTTTGACAGATGTCGTATACTTTTGGAGAAAAAAGAAAAACGATGAAAAAATTTCATTAACAGACCAAACAGCAGAATATCATATGATATCAGATAGATGTGATTCATTTCAATCACAGATAAAGCTAAGTATACAGGATTTTGAGAAAAATCTTGATTATAATAAAGCTATATGGGAACATAGTGTAATTCGATTGTACTATCCGCTGTATAATCTTGCAGATGAAGAAAATGAAGAAAATACATATCAGGATTTTGTTGATGCCTGTAACCGTTACAGATTTTTCCTGATGCAGTATAAAGCGTTCTTTATACATTTACTGGGAAACTCTGATATGCCGGTTACTACAAAGTATATAACAGATAGAATTTTTGCAAAAAGATATAAGCAGATTTACAACTTTATTCGTGAAAAGAAATGGTTTACCGACTTGAATGTAAAGACACTTGAACCTTATGTATATAACAGTGTGTTGAGAAGTAACAGTATTTTGTCTGTAAAAGGCATTTCAAATGAAAATGATAGAATATATATTGATTTGCAAATTTATGTTGGATTAGAAGATAAAGAAAAAATCTCTGTTGAAAATGTATTTGTATATACCAGATATTTTAATCAGAAGAAGATAGAGTTGCCATATAATGAGGTGGATAGAAAGGTAGACATAACAGAGTTGCCTTGCTCAACATACGTTCTTAACACAATTTGTATAAAGGATGAAGAAAAAACTTATTACACTCCAAGACTGACAGAAGAACTTGCAAAAGTAACAACATTAACAGTTGGAGATAAGATTATTACTTTCAATTCAAGATATTCAATTCTGACTATTCAGCAAAAGAACAGATTTACTCTTTTGAAGGATGGAAACAAATATTTATTGGGAGTAAATAAGTCAGAAGATATAAAGAAATTATTTTTCTTCAATATTGAAAATAATAAAAAATATGATGTAACAAAGGAAGGAGATTTTTATACTTTTAGTAAGGAGAGTCTTCAGCCTGGAGATAATATTTTAATGTACGAAACTCAGGATGGTAATTATACTACAGTTAGAAAACAGGAAATGACAAATAGCAATTTGGATAAAGATTTGTTTGACGAAGTTATAATTAGCGGAAGAGTGGAAATTGAGGTGTAAATATGAAAGGTATAATTTTAGCAGGAGGAAGTGGTACAAGACTGTATCCATTAACAAGTGTTACAAGTAAACAATTGTTACCAATTTATGATAAGCCAATGATATATTATCCATTGTCAACATTGATGTTAGCTGGAATTAAGGATATTTTGATTATATCAACACCAGAGGATCTTCCTAATTTTGAAAAATTATTAGGTGATGGAAGTCAGTTCGGAATTAACTTATCATACAAAGTTCAACCATCACCGGATGGGTTGGCGCAAGCATTTATTATAGGTGAAGAATTCATTGGTAATGATAGTTGTGCTATGATTTTAGGGGATAATATTTTCTATGGTCATGGTCTGGTTAAAAGACTAAAGAAAGCATATGAAAATACTGGAAGAGCTACAATTTTTGGATATTTAGTTGATGATCCACAAAGATTTGGAATTGTTGAGTTTGATGATGATTTGAAGGTGGTTTCGTTAGAAGAAAAACCTGAAAATCCAAAGTCAAATTTTGCAATAACCGGCTTGTATTTCTATGATAATACTGTTGTAGAAAAAGCAAAGAGAGTTAAACCAAGTGCAAGAGGAGAATTGGAAATAACTGATCTTAATAAAATGTATTTAGAAGAAGATTTATTGGATGTAGAACTTTTAGGACGAGGTTTTGCATGGCTTGATACAGGTACAGTAAGTTCTCTTTTAGATGCAGGATTATTTGTAAAGCAGATAGAGAGCATACAGGGAATAATTGTATCATCACCGGAAGAAATTGCTTATAACAATGGTTGGATAAGTGATGAACAATTACAGAATGCAATTGAAAAATATGGAAAATCTCCATATGGTGCTCACTTGAAAAAAGTGTTAAACAAAGAAAAATTTTAATGTTGTAAAAGAGGGATAGAACTATATTCAATAGTTTTATCCCTTGTTTTGTTTACAAATTATAAATATGAAAAAGAGAAGAGGAACGGGAGATAACTTTATTAAAGTGGTGTAATTTGTTTGTAAAGTATATTTTTTATCTTTTTACAATTAATAGTATTTTTCTGATAGCAGGATATAGTCCACTTGGAAAATATTCTGTAGCATATGGTATGGTTCCGTTTATAAAAAATTATGTGAGTGGAAACAATATTGAAAAGTAAATAGTATCATAATAATACATAGTAATGTTGATTTTTTAGGTAATATATATTAAAATTATTTGGTTAGTGGGCTTATGTCTGCTAACCAAATTTTATTGTTAGGAGAAAAAAGATGAAATTATCAAAATTAGTGGGAGACAGATTTAAAGAAAGACCTGCGGGCTGCTTAATTGACAGTCATGCATTAATGGTAAGAGGTGGATATATTAAAAACGTAGCAAACGGTATTTACTCACAGTTCCCGCCGATGAAAAGAATTTCACAGAAAATAGAGGCAATTATCAGAGATGAAATGGACAAAATTGACGGACAGGAAGTTTTGTTCCCTGTTGCACTTCCAGGTTCACTTTGGGAAGAGTCAGGAAGATATGAAAGCGTTGGCTCAGAATTGTTAAGATTCACAGACAGAACAGGAAGCAAGATGGTTCTTGGTATGACTCATGAAGAGGCATCAGTTCAGTTAGTAAGAGAATATGCCAACAGTTATGCAAAATATCCATTTATGATTTACCAGATTCAGACAAAGTTTAGAGATGAAGCAAGACCTCGTGCAGGACTTATTCGTGTACGTGAATTTACAATGAAGGATGCTTATTCATTCCATACATCACAGGAAGATTTGGAACAGTATTATCAGAAGTGCTATGATGCATATAACAGAATTTTTGCAAGATGTGGTATTCCTGAAGTAGCTGTTGTAGCTTCAGATTCAGGTATGATGGGTGGTAGCCTTTCACATGAATATATGTTATTAACACCGGCTGGTGAAGATTCAATTGCTATTTGTCCTGAATGTGGATACAGTGCCAATGTTGAAGCAGCACCAAGTATCGTTCATAACGAAAACAAGCTTCCAAAAGAAGAAATGAGAGAAGTTGAAACACCAGGTGTGGGAACTATTGAAGATTTATGTGAATTCTTAAATATTCCTGCTGAAAATACCTGCAAGGCTGTAGTTTACCAGAAAAATGAAGATGACAGCTACATAGTTGCATTTATCAGAGGTGACTTAGACATAAATGAAACAAAATTGGTTAATGCATTAGGATGTGACATTCACCCTGCTGAAATCACAGCAGATTGTGAATTAAATGCAGGATTTATCGGACCTGTTGGTTTATCAGATAAGATTACAGTTTTATTTGACAATTCATTAAATGGTGTTGATAATTTTGCAACTGGTGCAAACAAAGTTGATAAGCATTATGTTGGATTTAACATTGAAAGAGATTATGGCGAAGTTGAATATTTAGACCTTGCAAAAATTACAGAAGGTGGAACTTGTCCTGAATGTGGCAAGCACACAATCACAATTTCAAGAGGTATTGAAGTTGGCAATATTTTCCAGCTGGGAACAAAGTATTCAAAGGCAATGAATTTCAAATATACAGATGAAAATGGTGAAGAAAAATATCCTATTATGGGATGTTATGGAATTGGTGTAGGTCGTATGGCAGCTTCAATTTGTGAAGTAAGACATGATGATTACGGTCCAATTTGGCCAATTACAATTGCCCCATGGCAGGTTCACCTTTGCTGCTTACGTTCAGATGATGCTGAATGTAAAGAATATGCTGATAAGTTATATGAAACATTACAGAACAAGGGAATTGAAGTAATCTATGATGATAGAAAAGCAAGACCTGGTGCAATGTTCGCTGATGCAGATTTACTTGGCGTACCTGTAAGAGTTGTTGTCAGCCCACGTAACTTAAAAGAAAATGCTGTTGAAATCTCAACAAGAGATAAGCAGATTGACAAGCAGAAGACACCAATGGACGATGCAGTTGCAGAAGTTGAAAGAATTATTAAGAAATTAACAGACGATATTTACGAGCATGTAAAATAATCGAAATGCTAAATAAATTAAATTTCAAAAAAATTAATTTTGGAATAAGATTCAAAACAGAATCTAAAACAAAGCTTTATAACAAAAATAAAAATAGAATTTAAAAAAGAACTTAAATTAAAAATCCTTAGGATTAATATTTCATTTATAAGAAGTATTTAATCTTAAGGATTTTTCACTGTTATAAGTGAAAATGAGCTACTTATATCGGGCTTTTTAGAGGAAGAATTTGTTGCTAAAATCTGTGACAAAATTGTATAATTATACAAGAATGGACAGAAAGGAGCAAACAATTATGCGTAAATATAAAATGATAGCCTTTGATATGGACGGCACGCTTCTTAACTCACAAAAGAAAGTACGAAAAGAAACTTTAGATGCAATCAATAAGGCTTTTGATGGGGGAAAAGAAGTTATTTTATGTACAGGTAGAGCGTTAGCTGAACTGGAAGAGTATATAGAATTAATTCCAAGAATGAGATATATGGTTATGACAAGTGGAGCAATTGTCTATGACATAAAAGAAAAGAAAGATATTTATGCAAATGAAATTTCAGTTGAGATAATGGACGAAATTTTAAATTACATTAAGGATAAAGACATTATGCCTCAAATGATTACAAAAGAATCCATTGTTCAGAAAAAAGATTATGAGCATATGGAAGATTTCCACATGGGAATATACAAGCCAATGTTCAATGAAGTGGCGGTGAAAGTAGAGAATATGCTTGATTTTTACAATGACAATAAACAACCGGTTGCAAAACTGAATCTTTACCATACAAGTAGTGAAGACAGAGAAGAAACAAGAAAAGCCATAGAAGGGTTGGACGTTGTGTTAGCAAATGCAGAGACAACTTCCCTTGAAGTTTCAGCTAAGAATACAACAAAAGGCTTGGGATTGCAGAAATTGTGCGAGCATCTTGGCATATCAATAGATGAAGCAATTGCTGTAGGCGATGCTGATAATGATTTAGATGTTTTAAAAAGAGCAGGCCTCTCAGTGGCAATGGGAAATGCTAATGACAATGTGAAAAAAATAGCAGATGTAGTAGTTGAAGACTGTGACCATGATGGTTGTGTGCAGGCAATTGAAAAATATCTGCTCCTTTAAGCTCTTTAATGCTTAGTAAAAATTGCGTGAGTGCTGAGAAACAAAGATTTGGAAATATAAAACCCCGTTAGTTGGATTTTTAATCTAACCATCGGGGCTTTATTTGAATTTGAGAAAAATCAAAGATAAATTTTTTCTAATAATGCTTGCCTGCCCATTTACCTTTTTTCTTGTTAGGGTTTGCCTTTTTGATTTTTTGAGTACCGGTTGTAATGGAACCTAAAAACATTGCTATTTTTGTCATGTTGTCTCTGTAAGCTTTTTTGGCATACATAAAATAAACGACAAATACGCAAGCAATGACTGCTATATTGGCACGTTGGTCTTTAAGACCGATAAATAAACCAATGATGGCAATGTAGCAAAGAATAATAGTAATATTAAAAACAGGAGACATACGAATAACTCCTTTAACAGATGTTTTGCCATCCTTTTCTACAATCTTTCCTGTAAAAACTTCTGTAATTGGTGCAAAAAAGTTTTTGTGCTCTACGCCATCTTCATAATATGCAACAATTTTTTTCTTATCACTGTTGTAGGATAAATGGATTCCTAACTGGTTTTTATCAAAATCACCCACATCCCATAGGGTATAAGCTTCATCGCCATCTTTGTAATAATTGGCTTTTTTCAAATTATTTTCCACTTTAGTAACAGGAAAATTTGAACTTAACCTTACAAATTTCATAGTTGTTGTCCTAGAATACTATTTTTAGTATTATTGTCCTTTCGTAAAATATAACAATATTATATTACAATATAAAACAAAATACAAAATGAAAATCTTTTTCAAATTCATTGACTTTTTATAGACTCAAGAGTAAAATAAAGAGGCTAAAATGAAAATAGTTTTCAAATTGGTAAAGGAGTGTTAATATGGCAGGAAAATATAAAACAAAACAACAATCTGCTATTTTAGATTGCTTGAAATTACAGGAAAAAGAATACGTAACAGTTACAGATATAGAAAAATATTTAAAAGATAAAGGTTGTGCTGTAGGGCTGACGACCATTTACCGACACTTGGACAAAATGGAAAAGGATGGCATTGTTGCAAGGATTAATGTGGAGAAGCAGCAGGGAGCCTGTTATCAGTATGTAGAAGAGGGCAAAAATCAGGATTGCTTCTATATTGAATGTGAGAAGTGTGGACAGGTTACGAAGATGTCATGTCATCATTTGGCAGAGTTATATAATCATGTGAATGCTGACCATCATTTTAATATTAATCCAAGAAAGACAGTGTTTTATGGTAAGTGCGACAAGTGCTGTATGAAGGATGAGGAAAACTAAATCGTATGAAAAGCAAGAAGGAGCATATACGAAGAATGGGGAAAACTAAATTGTATGAAAATCAAGAAGGAGCATATATGAAGTTAGTAAAAAAAATCGTGGACTTGGCTTTGATTTTTGTTTTGATGGTATCTATGGTTGGTTGCAACACCACAACTAATACTAAAGAAAACAAAAAGAATACCAAGTTAACAATAATGACTACATTGTTTCCGTATTATGACTTTGCAAGAGCCGTAATCGGAGATGTCAAAGATATAGATTTGGAACTTTTGGTTTCACCGGGGCAGGACGATCATTCTTTTGAACCTACGCCAAAAGATGTTGTGGCAATTAATAAGGCGGATTTGTTTATTTATAATGGTGGCTCAATAGAAAACTGGGTGGAAGAGGTGCTTAAATCTCTTGACAACAAGAATCAGACAGCGATGCGAATGATGGACTATATAGATGACCACAAGCTTTTAACAGAGGAAGAAAGTGAAGGAGTTTTTGCTGTAAATGAGCATGATCATGATGAACATTCTCATAGTGAAGAGGAGCATAACCACAGCGAAGATAACGAAGCTAATCATGATGAAGATGAACACAGCGAAGATGAACATAGCGAGGAATATGACGAGCATATTTGGACTTCACCTGTTCAGGCAGCTTTGCTCGTTCAGGCGATTTCTGATGAAATATGCAAGCTAGTGCCGGAGCATAAAGCTGAATTTCAGAATAATACGAAAGCTTACATTAAGAAGATTGAAAAAATAGATAAGGAATTTAGAGAAGTTGTTGCCGGTGCCAAGCATAAGGAAATAATTTTTGCAGATAAATTTCCACTGAAATATTTTGCCAAAGAATATGGTCTTAAATATTATGCAGCTTTTGCCGGCTGTAGTGGAGATACAGAACCTAGTGCCAAAACAGTAGCTTTTTTAATTGACAAGGTTAAGGCGGCAGATGTGAAAGGAATTTTTTATTTGGAACTAAGTAGTACTGCTATGGCAGATACTATTTGCGATGATACGGGAACTAAGAAATACCAGTTTAATTCATGCCACAATGTTACCTTTAATCAGTTTAAGAATGGCGTAACTTATGTAAGCTTAATGGAAGAAAATGTTAAGGTGCTTAAAAAAGCGTTGAATTAAGTAAAAATAAGCAGTTCAGGAAAACATTGAGTTAAGCAAATGTAAAGGTAGCAAAGAAACTATTGAATTAATTAACCTTTATTCATATCAAAATGGAGAGAAACAATGATTTTACAGTTTAAAGATGTAGTGTTAGGCTACGAAAACAAAACAGTGGCAAAGGACATTAATTTTGAAATAAAGAAAGGGGACTACCTATGTATTGTTGGTGAAAACGGTGCAGGAAAGAGTACCCTTGTAAAAACTTTACTAGGATTAATTAAGCCGTTGTTAGGAAAGATTACAATTAATTTGGACAAGAGTAAAAAAGGAATAGGATATTTACCACAGCAGACTGTAGCCCAAAAAGATTTCCCGGCAAGTGTTATGGAAGTTGTGTTGTCAGGCTTTTTAAATAGCGGGCATAAAAGTCCTTTTTATTCAAAGAAGGAAAAGGCAGAAGCGCTGTCTAACATGGACAAATTAGGAATCGCTCGTTTGAAAAAAAGATGCTACAGAGAATTGTCAGGTGGTCAGCAGCAAAGAGTATTGTTGGCAAGAGCATTGTGCGCAACAGACAATCTTTTAATATTGGATGAGCCGGTGACAGGTCTTGATCCAAGTGCGTCAATTGATTTGTACGATGAAATCAAGAAGTTGAACAATGAAGGAGTAACTATTATAATGGTTACTCATGACATAAAAAATGCCCTTAATTATGCATCACATATTTTGCATTTAGAACAGGGCAAGGAATTTTTTGGAACTGTCAAAGAATACAAAAAGTCAAAAATATCGGATTCTTTTTTAGGAGGTGGACAGAATGATTAGTGAAATGTTATCTTATGATTTTATTCAGAGAGCATTTTTAGGTGGCGTTTTAGTTTCATTATGTGCAGCTCTTTTGGGAGTTAGTCTGGTGTTGAAAAGATATTCAATGATTGGTGACGGCTTATCTCATGTATCTTTTGGAGCATTATCAATTGCCATTGCCTGTGGGATTGCACCACTTAAATTTGCTATTCCTGTAGTAATTGTTGCAGCATTTTTGCTCTTAAGATTAGCAGAAAACGGCAAAATGAGAAGTGATGCGGCGATTGCCATGGTATCGGCTTCGTCACTTGCAATTGGTGTAATCGTAACATCACTTACAACAGGATTAAGCACAGATATTTACAGTTATATGTTTGGTAGCATTTTAGCAATGTCAAAAGATGATGTTGTAGTAAGCGGCTTATTATCAGTAATCGTAATAATAATGTTTGTGGCATGCTATCACAAGATTTTTGCTGTAACCTTTGACGAAAACTTTTCAAAAGCCACAGGTGTAAAAGTTGGAATGTATAATACATTGATTTCTATATTCACAGCTATTACTATAGTAGTAGGAATTAAAATGATGGGGGCAATGCTTATATCAAGTTTAATTGTATTTCCATCATTAACATCAATGAGAATTTTTAAAAGTTTTAAATCAGTAACTATCTGTTCGGCAATTTTGTCAGTAGTGAATTTTACAATTGGACTTATATGTTCCTACGGATTTTCAATACCGGCAGGTGCAAGCGTTGTAGTTGCTAATTTGATTATGTATATTATTTTTGCAATAGTTGCAAAAGTGAAAACAATGTAGTTGGAGGAAAACAAATGGATATTAATAGATTTCTTGAAGAACTTGACCGACTATTTGAAGAAAAAAATATAAATGATGTTGAGCCTTTTTTGCGCATAAGCATGGACAAGGCTACAGAAGAAGAAGACAAGTCAGCCCAGTTTACTATTTTAAATGAAATGATGGGATTTTATAGGGATACAAGTGAATATGACAAGTCCATAAAGGCGTGCCAGCAATGCATTGGTCTTATGAAAGAAATGAATATTGAGGGAACAGTGGATTATGCCACAGCTCTTCAAAATATTGCAAACGCTCATAGGGCAGCAGGTTTGCTTGAAGAGTCTCTTAATTATTACATGGAGACTTTCGCAATTTATGAAGAAAATATTGAGCCTGGAGATTATCGTTTCGCAAGTTTAAATAACAATATAGCACTGCTTTATCAGGAAATGGGAAACTACGAGAAGGCCGCCCAGCATTTGAAAAAGGCGTTAGCCATTATAGAAAAAATTCCAGGAGCAGAAATCGAAGTTGCCACAACATTGTCTAATCTTGGGGCTTCATTGCTTGAAATAGAAGAAATACAGGAAGCTGAAGAATGTTTAAATAAGGCGTTGGAGATTTTTAAGAAAGACACAGTTAAGAATTTTCATTATAGTGCCGCATTATCTGCAATGGCAGCAGTCAAATGTAAGAAGGAAGATTATGCCGGCGCAATTAAGTTGTATGAAGAAGCATTGCCTGAAATAGAAATAAATATGGGCCAGGGCAGTGCCTATGAAATAACAAAGGATAACCTTGAAAAAGCAAAAGAAGCTTACGAAAAACAGCAGGCAGAAAAAACAGAAAAGTTGCAGGAAAATCCTGAGGAAATAAAACAGGAAGAAATTAATGATAAAAAAGAAAAGATAGAGAAAGAAAATCTTTCAGGCCTGAAGCTGGCGAAAAAGTTTTATGAAGAAGTGGGAGCTAAAATGATACACGAAAAGTTCCCTGAATATGAGGATAAAATAGCAGTTGGTTTTGTTGGTGAAGGCTCAGAAAGATTCGGCTTTGATGACCAATATTCAATTGACCATGATTTTGGACCGGGCTTTTGTATGTGGGTTACAAAAACTGTTTATAGTGAAATTGGTGAGCAGTTACAGGAAGAATATGATAAGTTACCAACAACATATATGGGAATTACTAGAATTAACACTCTTATGGCACAGGGAAGAGTGGGCGTACAGTTAATCGGTGATTTCTATGAAAAGTACACAGGCTTTAGACAAAGCCCTGAAAAGGTAGAAGATTGGATTAACATAGACGATTATAAGCTTGCCACAGTAACAAACGGCGAAGTGTTTAGAGATGATTTAGGAATTTTTACAGATATAAGAAATCATTTTATGATACAACCTGAAAAAGCAAGACTTGTAAAACTTGCAAGAGAAATATCTGCAATGGCACAGACAGGTCAGGTAAATTATGGTAGGTCTATGGGACGAAAGGACTATGTAACTGCGACTTTGTGCATTGGACAGTTTATGGAGCATACAATGAAGTGCCTTTATATTCTTAATAAAAAGTATGCACCATACTACAAATGGCTCTTTAAGGGAATAGAAAAGTTGCCTATTTTACCGGAACTTGCAATAATGATTAATGATTTGGCAAGACTGCCGGATCAAAGGGAAATGTGGAATGAATATCAATACAACAATACTTCAGTAAATGAAAATGATCAGAAGGCTGTTGTAATTGAACAGATAGCAAGACTTATTATTAACGAACTGAAATCTCAGAAAATAATAGTAAGTGTTAATTCAAATTTCCTAAATGATTATGTTTCATTAATAATGGAAAAAGCAAATTACAACAGAGGAGAATTAATTGACGAAATAATTCATCTGGAATTTGAGGCTTTTGACAAAGTTCAAAATGTGGGTGGAAGAGCAGAATGTCAGAATAATTGGCCATATTTTTATTTGATGAGAAAAAGCCAGTATTTAACATGGACTGATGACATGCTTTTGTGTATTAGAGATTTGTGGCTGGAAAACAAGCAAAAAGGTTGGAACATGATTACCGAGAAATATGGCAGAATGATGGAAAGCACAAGCCCTGAAGAATACAAGGAGCTTGCTAAATACTTTCCTGAAAAGTCAGACAAAACAAGAGCCATAGTAGCCCAAATTGCTGAAATACAGGTTCAGTGGATGGAAGATTTTGCGAAAGAATATCCAAAACTTGCATCACAGGCAAGAAACATTACAAGTGAGACAGACTCTGTATATGACACAAGTTATGAAACATATTTAAAAGGAGAATTACTCACATATTCAGATACGCTACTTAAGATGTACGCTGAGTTTATAATTGACTTGTATAACAGAAATGAAAACCTTGCAAAATTAACCATAGAGAATACAGCTAAATTGCAAGGCTATGATAGTTTAAGAAAGGCTGAAGAAAGCCTTAAATAAATTTGAGTTTTTAAAGGAATTGAAACTGCAAACTGCATATGGTCAGGAGTGTTTTTTGTAATTGTTAATAGGATATTATAGAGAAATACTGAGGACAAAAATAACGAAAATCATGTCAGTTTATGGCATATAGATGAATGGAGAGTATTATGGGATTTTTACCGATTTCTAAAAAGGATATGAAGGAACAGGGTATAGAGCAACTGGATTTTGTATTTGTAATTGGAGACGCTTATGTAGACCATCCTTCTTTTGGACACGCAATAATCAGTCGTGTGTTACAGGCACATGGATATACAGTTGGTATTATTTCACAGCCTGACTGGAAAGATGACGATAGCATTAATATATTGGGAGAACCAAGACTAGCCTTTTTGGTAATGGGTGGAAACATGGACTCTATGGTAAACCATTACTATGTATCGAAGAAAAGAAGAGACAGTGATGCCTACACTCCGGGCGGTGTTATAGGAAAACGTCCTGACCATGCGGTTGTGGCATACTGCAATCTTATAAGACATACCCATAAGGAGACACCTATTATTATAGGTGGTATTGAAGCCAGCCTTAGAAGAATGGCTCATTATGATTATTGGAGCAACAGTTTTAAAAGGTCTATTTTACTGGATGCACAGGCAAATCTTATTTCATATGGTATGGGTGAAAAGTCAATTGTTGAAATAGCAGATGCATTAAATAGTGGCATGGATGTAAAAGACATAACTTATATTCCGGGAACAGTTTACAAGACAAAGGATTTGTCGCTGGCATATGATCCAATTGTACTGCCGGCTTATGAAGACATGAAAGCAGACAAGTTAAAGTATGCCGACAGCTTTAGAGTTCAAAGTGAAAACACAGATCCTTTTAACGGTAAAACATTAGTGGAACCATATCCTAACGGTATGTATGTGGTTCAGAATCCACCACAGATGCCATTAACAAAAATGGAAATGGATGATGTGTATGATTTACCATACGAAAGAACTTATCATCCATCTTATGAGAAAGACGGCGGAGTGCCGGCAATTGCGGAGATACAGTTTTCGTTAATTAGTTGTAGAGGCTGTTTTGGTGCCTGTAGTTTTTGCGCTCTTACGTTCCATCAGGGACGAATTATACAAACAAGAAGTCCTGAATCAATCATAAAAGAAGCAAAGAAAATTATAGAAATGCCTAATTTTAAAGGCTACATTCATGATGTAGGCGGTCCAACAGCCAACTTCTATCATCCTGCTTGTAAAAAGCAGTTAAAGCATGGTGTATGTAAACACAAGCAGTGCCTATGGCCAAAACCATGCGAAAATCTGGACACAGATCACAGCGAATACTTAAAACTTTTGCGTAAGCTTAGAGAACTGCCAAAGGTGAAGAAGGTGTTTGTCCGTTCAGGTATAAGATTTGACTATATTATGGCAGACAAGGATAAGAACAGTACATTCTTTAAGGAATTGGTTCAATATCATATTAGTGGACAGTTAAAGGTTGCACCGGAACACATTTCTGATAAGGTACTTTCATATATGGGAAAGCCTGAAAATTGTGTTTATGAAAGCTTTATAGATAAGTATTATAAATTAAACGAAAAAGCAGGAAAAAAACAGTTTGTTGTTCCATATTTAATGAGTTCACATCCAGGTTCTGATATGAAAGAGGCGGTAAAACTTGCAGAATATCTTAGAGATATTGGTTACAACCCGCAGCAGGTACAGGATTTTTATCCAACACCGTCCACAATGTCAACAGTAATGTACTACACAGGAGTTGACCCAAGAACAATGAAACCGGTATACACACCTAAGAATCCACATGAGAAGGCAATGCAAAGGGCATTAATGCAGTATAGAAATCCAGCCAATTATGAATTGGTAAAGGAAGCATTGCATATTGCAGGACGTGAAGACTTAATCGGCTTTGGACCTGAATGCCTGATAAAACCTAGACAGTTTAAGAAAGACAGGGAGCGCTATCAAAACTACAAAGGAAAAAACAATTCAGGCAAAAAAGATAACAAGAAGAGTTTCGGCAAGAATGGCTCTGTTAAAAATGGTTCGGGTAAGAATTCAGGAAAACATCCTGAAAGAAACCAAGGCAGAAATGCAAAAACAAAGAACTCAAAGAAGCAAAATAGAAAAAGATAATATAAAGTCTCGTAGCAGATGTGAAAACATTTGTTACGAGACTTTTTGTACATAAAAAACGTTCCACAAATGGACTTTTCTAACTAAATATAGTACACTTAAAGGTAGAAATTTTAAAATTATCAGGGAGGATTAGAAAATGGATATTAAGACATTACAAAAAGATATGATCGCAGCAATGAAGGCAAGAGATAAGGCAAGAAAAGAATCAATTTCAGCACTTATTCAGGCAGTAAAGAAAACAGCAATTGATGCAGGTTGTAGAGATGATATTCCTGAAGAAATGGTTAATAAAGTAATTTTAAAAGAATTAAAAACAGTTAGAGAACAGATAGATACATGTCCTGCTGACAGAACAGATTTAAAGGAAGAGTATCAGGCAAGATATGACGTATTTAACGAGTATGCACCAAAGCTAATGAGTGAGGCAGAGGTTGAAGCGGAACTAAAGGAAAAATACGCAGATGTTTTAGCAACTAAGAATAAAGGTCAGATTATGAAAACTGTTATGCCTGCATTTAAAGGACGTGCAGATGGAAAGGTTATTAATCAGTTAGTAGCAAAACTTTGCCAGTAATTAATTTTTCGGAGAAATAATTAGGCAGATACTTATGAAAAAAGCAATGATAAAAAAAGTAACAGCTTTTTTAATCGCAGGAACTATGCTAATTATAGTAGTACCAAGTCATAATAAAGTAACTGCAGAGGCGAAAGTTAATTCAATTAATTATGATTTCTTAAATAATGAACCGGGAATGGCTAGTGGAAAAATCACAGTATCCACAACCACTCCGGGAGATTATCAACTATATTGGGCTGATGACAAGGGCAAACCACAGGAAATAATAAAAATAAACAAAACAAAAATTACCAAAATTGGAAAGTCTAAAAAGATTTCCAAAAAGTCTAAAAAATATAAAACACAAATAAACTATAAAAAAATACCAAACGCTTATAAATATGAAATTCAGTATGGAAATGACAAAAAATTTAAAGCGACAAAAACAAAAAGAACAAAAAATACTAAATACACAATAAGTAAGTTGAAAAATAAGAAAACTTATTATATTCGTGTAAGAGCATATGGATATCAGTTTGGTGAAAGAGTATATGGTAAGTGGTCCATAACAAAGAAACTAAAGATCAAAAGGAAAAAATAAAAATGAGTGATAAAACAACAAGGATACCAAAAGAAGATATATTAGAATTGCTTAATGAACTGGAAAATGAAGAAAAAAATAATGAACCAATTCTTCATGAAAAAGAAAAAACTCCAAAGAAATCTAGAAAAAAAAATAATGATTCTAAGAAGCAACTCTCTTTTGAAGGAATTTCATTATTAAGGAATTCTAATAAGAAAAAGGAAAATAGTGACAGATTAAATATAAAAATAGGGGAAGCAGGCAGTGAAGAGCGAAGACGAAAAGATATGGACAATAGAAAGAAAAAAGTAAAACGTCAAAGAATAATAATCATTGACATAGTTATGTTAGTGATTATATTAGGAATGTTTTTGTTTGTTAAGTGCAGAAACAGAGATGCTTTTTCAGATAAAGGTGATTACAAAAACATATCTTTAAATGGTACATGGTACAAAGTTGATATTGATGACATGTATGTTGTGAAATTCACTGATGAAAATTTTCAGGAAGAAGATGTGTTCCATGAAAAATCAAACAAAGGAACCTATGAGGTTGGAAATCATGCAATGAAGATTAACAACAAAGTATATTCAATGAAATATGTTAATGAAAAATCAGACTATGAAGATATGCTGGATGAAAATGAAGGCAACTACGATTTAAAGAATTATTTTTATGTAATTGATAATCAGGGTAATAAAATTTATTACTTTAAGAAAGAGGATGATGCGGCAAATCAGTTGGATTATAATTATCAGACAAATGCTTATTATGAAAAGTCAGGTATGTTTGATGAAAACGGATTTGCAATTGATGAAGATGGCGTGCTTCTTGCATATAACGGTGATTTAAAAGAAGTAACAATTCCAAGTTCAGTAAAGGCAATTGGAGAAAATGCTTTTTCAGCAGATTTTAGCAGAGGCTTAAATACAGAAAAAGTCATTGTGCCGGCAAGTGTCAAAACTATTGAAACCGGAGCGTTCTCTTTTTCAAAAGTTAAAAACGTCGTGCTACAGGGCGGAAGCCAAAATGTAAAACAGGGAGCATACGACGAAAGTGAGATAACAGTGGAGAAAAATTAGAAAATAAACTGCCTTCCAAATGTGGAAGGCAGTTTATTTTTTTGCAAGGAAAAGAGCAAATTCAAAAGCTGACAGGTAGGTTGGAACTTAAAACTTAAATTATTAAGAGAATAAAAAATAATACGAATTGTTTCTTTATTATATTAGAAATAGTTTGACAAAACTAAACTTAAATTAGCTAATGAATGATGATAGAATAATGCATGTACAAAAATATGGGAGGCAGAGATGATGATGAAAAGAATTTTACGTCTAGTCTGTGGTGCTATTATTGTTTTAGTATTAGTAAACCTTATAACAGAGTTTAGTGTGAATGATACCTTGATAGGTGTTGTAAAAGATAATGTGATTTACAAGGAACAGGATTTGGAAACATATTTTAACTTAAGCACAACTAATGAAGAGAAGCAGACTTACACAAATACATATATTAATTGGAAAAATTATAAAATTGTGTTAATGGAATCAGTAATAGATAAGAACAAACATAAGGGATATTTAAAGTTTTCTGTGAGTAAAGAAAATACAAACATGAGAGAGATTTTCATTAATACACAGCCTAGTAATCAACAAACTTTTGGTGAGGAAAAGGATGGGTATGGAAGATTTTCATTTTTTGTTAATCCGAAAGTAAAGAAAGGTACAATATCAGAGTACTTTGGATTTATAAAAAATAAAAAGAAATTGTTTGTTTATTATAAGTATGAAATAGAAGGGGACAAAGTACAAAATCCTGGATATGTGTATCTGTGGGACAGGGACATTATTGGTGGAAGTTCTCACGAGGATAAGATAGCAGGTAAGTTTAAAATTAAACAAGGTAGTTAAATATAAATAAGTTCACATTGTGATGTATGGTTCTTTAGAGTCAGATAATGGTATCTGCAAAAGGAAAAATATCACAATGTGGACTTTTTTTGATTTTACATTGGTTTAACATTTCTAAGACTTTTGATTTTACATTAAAGAAATAGTATATAGGTGTGTTGGGGAGAACATCCACACAGAGTAAGTAATTATTAGAGAGAAGAAGGAGTAAAAAGATGAGAAAGAAAATTTTAGCAGTAGTAGCTGCAACAGTAATTACAACATTAGCATTTACAGGATGCGGAAAGTCAAATGAAAGTAAAAGTGGTTCAGATAAAGGAGTAACCGGAGAAATCAATGTTATCTCCAGAGAAGAAAATTCAGGAACTAGAGGAGCTTTTGTAGAGTTGATGGGAATCGTTGATGAAAATGATAACGACATTACAACACAGACAGCAGAAGTAACAAACTCAACATCAGTAATGCTTAGTACAGTAGCACAGAATGAAAAAGCAATCGGTTATGTTTCACTTGGTTCATTATCAACAGATGTTAAGGCTTTAAAGGTAGACGGAGTTGATGCAACAACAGAAAACATTAAGTCAGGTCAGTACAAAGTAGCAAGACCATTTAACTTAGCTTATCAGGATGGTAAATTAACAAAGCTTGATGAAGACTTTATTAAATACATAATGAGTGATGAAGGTCAGAAGATTGTAGATAAGGAAGGCTACATTAGTGTTGATTCAGAAGGTTCATACAAAGCAAGCAGGCTTAAAGGCAAAATTACTTTAGCAGGTTCAACATCAGTAGCACCACTTATGGATGTACTTAAAGATGAATACATTAAGATGAATCCGGATGTATCAATTGAAATTCAGGAATCAGGTTCATCAGCAGGTATCCAGTCAGCAATTGAAGGTGCAACAGAAATCGGAATGTCATCAAGAGAATTAAAAGATGAAGAAGTTTCTAAGTTAGTATCAAAGCAAATCGCAATGGACGGTATCGCAGTAATCATAAATAAAGCAAACAAATTAGATAACATCACAAGCGACCAGGTTAAGTCAATCTACACAGGTGAAACAACAACTTGGGATAAACTTAAATAGTAAATGAGCCGAAGATAAAATAAACTCCAGGATATTAATTAAAAGTTAGTATTCTGGATTATTTAAAAGTTAGATTAGTCAAAATCAATAGAATATATTGTTAATATTTTAAAGGAGAAAACTTTGAATAAAGCATCAGAAGTAATAATGAAGATAGTATTTTTGCTATGTGCATGTATTTCAATTGCAGCAGTAATTATGATTTGCGTGTTCATGTTTGCCAATGGTGTTCCTGCAATAAAGGAGATAGGTTTCTTTAAATTCATATTTGGTACAGAATGGAGACCGACTCAGGGAATTTTTGGAATTGGTCCTATGATTATAGGTAGTATCTATGTTACAGCAGGAGCAATGGTAGTAGGAGTTCCAATTGGCTTACTTACAGCAGTTTTTCTAGCAAAATATTGTCCTGAAAAAATTTATAAATTAGTAAAACCAATTATAAATCTTATGGCTGGGATCCCATCAATTATCTACGGATTCTTTGGTTTAGTAGTAATTATACCAGCCATTCAAGATATATTTGGCACCTCTGGCAAGGGGATTCTGGCAGCATCGCTTCTTCTTGGAATGATGATTCTTCCTACAATTATTAATACAGCAGAATCTTCAATTACTGCAGTGCCGGGGAGTTATTATGAAGGCGCTCTGGCACTAGGTGCTACAAAAGAAAGAAGTATTTTTAAGACTGTTATTCCGGCAGCAAAGTCTGGTGTAATGTCAGGAATTATCCTTGGCATGGGAAGAGCCATAGGTGAAACAATGGCGGTAGTTATGGTTGCAGGTAACCAGGCAATGATACCGGATAGTATTTTAAGTGGTACAAGAACATTAACATCTAACATTGTTTTGGAAATGGCTTATGCACCACAGGGAATTCATAGAAACGCATTAATAGCAACAGCAGTTGTGTTGTTTGTATTTATTTTGATAATAAATGTATGCTTTTCACTTATAAATAGAAGGGGGACTGAATAATGAATAATAATGATTTCAGAGAAAAATTAAGAAAATCAAAGTCCTACATAATGAAAGCATTGGTTTATTTGGCAACAGCAATTACTTTAGTATCCATGTTATACCTGATAATTTATATATTAATTAATGGTATACCATACATTAATGGAGACCTGTTTGCATGGAAATATAATTCCCAGAATGTGTCAATGACACCGGCAATAATAAATACAATAATTGTAGTTGCATTAACATTAGTTATAGCAGTGCCGGTAGGAATTGCAGCAGCAATTTACTTAGTAGAGTATGCAAAAAGAGGTTCTAAACTTGTAAAAGTAATTAGAGTAACTACAGAAACTTTGGCGGGAATTCCATCAATTGTTTTTGGTTTGTTTGGATTTTTATCATTTGTAATTGCTTTTAAATGGGGCTACTCAATGCTTGCAGGAATTTTAACTTTGGCAATGATGGTTCTTCCAACAATTATAAGAACAACAGAAGAATCACTAATAGCAGTACCTGATTTATTTAGAGAAGGAAGCTATGGATTAGGTGCCGGAAAATTAAGAACAATATTCTTAATTGTTTTGCCGTCAGCTGTACCGGGAATTTTGTCAGGTGTAATTTTGGCAATAGGTAGAATTGTAGGCGAAAGTGCAGCTTTAATATTTACTGCAGGTTCAATGGCAGCAGTGCCTGACAGTTTATTTGCATCAACAAGAACTTTGGCAGTTCACATGTATTGTTTATTGTCAGAAGGTTTGTACATAAATCAGGCTTATGCAACAGCAGTAATATTACTTTTAATAATTTTAATAATCAACGGATTATCACAAATTGCGGCTAAAAAAGTTAGCAAGGGAAAACAGTAGAAATTAAAGTGAAAAATAATACGTGAAACAGGTAACTTTAGTTTTATGCATGAAAAGTTACTTAGTATAATCTGGAAAGGAAAAAAAATGGGAAAATTTGATATAGAAAATATGGATCTCTATTACGGAGATTTCCATGCAATTAAAAATGTAAATTTAAGTGTTCCACCTAATGAAATTACAGCGTTTATCGGACCTTCAGGTTGTGGAAAATCTACAGTGCTTAAATCTTTAAACAGAATGAATGATTTAGTACCTGAATGTAAAATAACAGGTAACATTACATTAGATGGTGTGAATATTTACAAGGATATAGATGTAAATAAATTAAGAAAAAGAGTTGGTATGGTTTTCCAGAAACCAAATCTTTTTCCAATGAGTATTTACGAGAACATTGCTTATGGACCAAGAACTCATGGGATTCACTCAAAAGCAAAGCTTGATGAGATAGTTGAGAGAACCTTAAAGCAGGCTGCAATTTGGGATGAAACAAAGGATAAATTAAAGAAAAGTGCTTTGGCAATGTCAGGTGGTCAGCAGCAGAGACTTTGTATTGCAAGAGCTTTGGCAGTTAATCCGGAAGTAATATTAATGGATGAACCTACATCAGCCCTTGATCCTATTTCAACCTCAAAAATAGAAGACCTGGCAGTAGAGTTAAAGAAAGATTATACAGTAATTATGGTTACACATAATATGCAGCAGGCAGCAAGAATTTCTGACAAAACAGCATTTTTCCTTTTGGGAGAAATTATCGAATTCAGTGATACAGAGCAGATGTTCTCTATGCCTAAGGATAAGAGAACTGAGGATTATATTACAGGAAGGTTTGGTTAAAGTATGAGAAATAAATTTGATGAACAATTAGATTATCTAAATAAAGAAATGGTAGAAATGGGCAACCTTTGTGAAAAAGTAATCAGCGGAGCAATTGAAGTTACCATGTCAGATAAAGATGGAAAACTTGCCCATGAAGTTTTGGAAACTGATTCAGAAATTGACAGAAAAGAAAGAGAAATTGAAAATATCTGTATGAAACTTTTGCTTAGACAACAGCCGGTTGCAAGAGACTTAAGAGTAATATCATCAGCTCTTAAAATGATTTCCGACATGGAAAGAATAGGCGACCAGGCAGCAGATATAGTTGAATTATCTAAATATGTGGAAGGTAGCAAAATTAAAAACGAAATTCATTTAGATGAAATGTCCAAGGAAGTTATTAAAATGGTAACAGGTAGTGTTGACTCTTTTGTAAGCAAAGACCTTTATTTAGCAAGGACTGTGATAATATCTGACGATATTGTTGATAACTATTTTGATGATATTAAGAAAAAGTTAATAGCTTTAATAGCCAAAACAGATGGTGAAGGTGAAGAGTTTATTGACTTACTTATGATTGCAAAATACTTAGAAAGAATTGGCGACCATGCCACAAATATTGCCGAGTGGGTTGAATATTCAATTCTTGGAAAGCACGATGAAGAAATCGATAAAGATTTAGATGAGAATAAGTAGTAAATAGTATTTCTATTATAAGATTTTTATTATTCTAATGAATAGTAAATTTATTATTTAGATAAATAAGATTTATGAGTTAAACATTCAGATTCTATTTATAGGAAATACTATGTGATTAACACCATAACAATTATAGAAGACTTAAACAAATTAGTTTTTTAAAAACAGTTTGTTTAAGTTCTTTTTTTGTTTTAAAATATAATTCGGAATAAGAAGTAATAAATAAATGAAAATAATTAAAAGTAGAAAAAATTAAGATTAGTAAGAATTAAAATAATTGAAGATAGCAGGGATAAAGAAAAAATTAAAAGTATTAAAAATAAAAAACAATTGAGAATAGCAGGAATTAAAAGGAAAAATAATGGAGTGTAATAAGTTTAGTATTAGTAATGAAAAAATAAATATTAAGGCTAAAGAATTAATAGACAGACTGGCAGCAACACATAATTTGTCAGTTTCGGAATATAAGTTTCTAATAGAAAATCAAAATCAGGAGCTTGCAGATTATGCAGCAGGGCTTGCTGATAAGGTAAGACGTGAAATATATGGCAATGAAATTTATGTAAGAGGTTTAATTGAGATTGGTAATTATTGTACTAATGACTGTTATTACTGTGGAATAAGAAAGTCGAACAATAATTGTGACAGATACCAGCTTACAAAGAAACAGATTATGGAATGTTGTCAGGAAGGCTATGAACTGGGCTTTAGGACTTTTGTATTGCAAGGGGGCGAGGGCATTGTAAAGGTAGATGATGTGTGTCAGCTTGTGAAAGAAATAAAAGAAAAACACAGTGATGTAGCTGTAACTTTATCTTTAGGCGAATGCTCGAAAGAAGATTATTTGAAAATGTATGAGGCGGGTGTAGACAGATATTTGCTTCGCCACGAAACAGCTAATAGGGAACATTATGAAAAACTTCATCCCAAGGAAATGTCTTTTGATAACAGAATGGAATGTTTACAGAATTTAAAAAAAATTGGCTATCAGGTTGGTTGCGGCTTTATGGTTGGTTCCCCTTATCAAACGTCAGAATGTCTTGCAGAAGATTTGAAATTCATTGAAGAATTCAGCCCCCACATGTGTGGAATTGGTCCTTTTATTTCTCAGAAGGATACGGAGTTTAAAGACCAGCCATCAGGAACAATGGAACAGACGGTGTATTTATTATCACTTATCCGTTTGATAAAAAACAATATTTTATTGCCGGCAACAACGGCACTTGGCACAATTCATCCGTTAGGAAGAGAAATGGGAATTAAGGCAGGGGCTAATGTGGTAATGCCTAATTTGTCTCCGGTTTCTGAAAGAAAAAAATATGCCTTGTATGATAATAAAATTTGCACAGGGGACGAATCAGCGCAATGCAAACAATGTTTAAGTGGACGAATGGCGTCAATCGGGTATAAAATTGTTACTGACCCAGGAGACATGAAATCGCTTTAGTAAGAAGATTAATATACAGCATTTAAGAAAGAAGGTAGAAAATGGCTATTTATAACAAAGAGTCAATGATTGCAGATGAATTTATTAATCATCAGGAAATATTAGATACAATAAAGTATGCAGAAGAGAACAAGAGAAATGTGGAGTTAATTGACAGTATTTTAGAAAAGGCAAAGCCGGTTAAGTCTGCAGATGGAAAGCAGACTCACTGCAAAGGTCTTACACACCGAGAGGCATCGGTTTTGCTTGCTTGTGACATACCGGAAAAAAATAAGGAAATGTACAGGTTGGCAGAAGAAATTAAGCAGGCTTTTTATGGCAATAGAATTGTAATGTTTGCTCCACTTTATTTATCAAATTATTGTGTAAACGGATGTGTATATTGTCCTTATCACATGAAGAACAAACATATTTCAAGAATTAAACTTTCTCAGGAGGACATTAAGAGAGAGGTTATTGCACTTCAGGACATGGGACATAAACGTCTTGCCATTGAAGCAGGAGAAGACCCGGTAAATAATCCAATTGAGTATATTTTGGATTCAATCAAAACTATATATTCAGTGCATCACAAAAATGGAGATATACGTCGTGTTAATGTAAACATTGCGGCAACTACAGTTGAAAATTACAGAAAGTTAAAAGATGCAGGAATTGGAACTTATATTCTTTTTCAGGAAACATACAACAAAAAAAGTTATTTAGAACTTCATCCAACAGGGCCAAAGCATGACTACAATTATCACACAGAAGCTATGGATAGAGCAATGGAAGGTGGAATTGATGACGTTGGACTTGGCGTTTTGTTTGGACTTGAAGGCTATCAATATGAGTTCGCAGGACTGCTTATGCATGCAGAACATTTGGAGGCAGTGCATGGTGTAGGTCCGCATACAATCAGTGTTCCAAGAGTAAAAAAAGCCGATGACATTGATCCGGATGAATTTGATAACGGCTTGGAAGATGAAATATTTGAAAAAATTGCTGCATGTATTCGAATTGCAGTTCCATACACAGGCATGATAATTTCTACAAGAGAAAATCAGAAAGTTAGAGAAAAAATGTTATCTCTTGGAGTATCACAGATTAGTGGTGGCTCAAGAACTTCTGTTGGTGGATATTGCGAAGAGGAACGTCCACACGATTCAGAGCAGTTTGACGTTTCAGACCAGCGAACTTTGGACGAAGTAGTTAAATGGCTGATGGAAAAAGGTTTTATACCATCGTTTTGTACTGCCTGTTACAGAGAAGGCAGAACAGGAGACAGATTTATGTCACTTTGCAAAAACGGACAAATCTTAAACTGTTGTCATCCAAATGCATTAATGACATTAGCAGAATATCTTGTAGACTATGCATCAAAGGAAACAAAAGAAATAGGTTTCAAATTAATAGAAGATGAACTTAAAAAGATTCCAAACGAAAAGGTTCACAGCATAGCAGTAGAAAATATTAAGAATATCAAAGAGTCAAACAGACGAGACTTTAGATTTTAGTTTTTTAAATAGGAAAGTTAGTTTAACACAGACAGATTAAAAAGGCAGTCAAAAAACAGTAAGGCATCAAAAAAGACAGAGAGGTAGATAATTAATATGGGATTAAATGACAGACCGGCAAGTGAGAGAGTTCATATAGGATTTTTCGGGTTAAGGAATGCAGGAAAATCTAGCGTTGTAAACAGAGTGACAGGTCAGGAATTATCTTTGGTTTCAGACAACAAGGGAACTACAACAGATCCTGTGAAAAAAACAATGGAGCTTCTTCCAATTGGTCCTGTAGTAATTATTGACACACCGGGAATTGACGACGAAGGAGAACTTGGCAAAATGCGTGTTGAAAGGGCAAAAGATGTTTTAGGCGAAACGGACATTGCCGTTTTAGTTGTTGATGCAACATCCGGTTTAAAAGGAAAGGACAATGAGCTAATAGCTTCATTTAAAGAAAAAAGTATCCCATATATTATTGCCTATAACAAAAGCGATTTGATTGATGAAACAGACAAAGAAGTAATAAGAAACAGCCAGTTGAATGATGAATCCTTTAAGGACAGTAAAAAGAATAGCCAGCCGTTTAATGAAGCTTTTAATAATGGCGAAAGATGCAAAAATGGCACAGACGAATTGGCTAATGAAATATTCGTTAGTGCATTAACAGATAAGGGCATTTATGAATTAAAAGAATTAATTGGCAAAATCTCTAAAGCCACACTAAACAAAAACAAAAAAATTCTTGAAGGTTTAGTTGAGAAAGGCGACATGGTTGTTCTAGTTGTGCCAATTGATTCTGCAGCTCCAAAGGGAAGATTAATTTTACCACAACAGATGGTAATAAGAGAAATTCTTGATACACAAGCAATTTCAATTGTAACTCAGGTTGAGCAGTTGGAGGCAACATTGAATTCAATTAATCAAAAGCCTAAGCTTGTAATTACAGATTCTCAGGCATTCAATCAGGTTGCAAAAATTGTGCCTGAAAATATTTCCCTCACATCTTTTTCGATTTTGCTTGCCAGATACAAAGGCACATTGCAAGATGCTCTTGAAGGTGCAAGTATGCTTGAAAAATTGAAGGATGGTGACAAGGTTTTAATCTCAGAAGGTTGTACCCATCATAGACAATGTGACGACATAGGAACTGTTAAACTTCCTAATTGGATATTAAAGTACACCGGCAGGAAAATTGACTTTCAATTTACGTCAGGGGGCGAATTCCCCAAAGATTTGTTAAAATACAAATTGATAATTCATTGTGGAGGTTGCATGTTAAATGAAAAGACAATGCAATCAAGACTTGCTCAGGCAAAAGCTCAGGGTATCCCAATGACAAACTACGGAATCATTATTTCACATCTAAACGGCATACTTGAACGCTGCACAGAAATGCTGTAGTTAAATACTGTAGTAAATTGCTGTGTGATAAATTTAGAGTAGAAATAAATAATGTAAGCAAGATAAAAGAATATGCATTTTCAGAATGCAACTATCCAAACGCTATCTAACAAAATCTGCAATGTGTTAGAAACCGGTGTTGCTCAAGATAAAAATTAAATGGTGGTAGGGCATCCAAAACAAACTTAATCTTATCAAAAGGGATGCCCCAAAAGTAAATTCCCCCAAGAACAAATCTCCCACAAACAATTAAAACTCAGCGAATCTTTTACCCATATTTTACCCGAATTTTACTTTAGGATAACTTGAATATTACATTGTGAAATTATTATGAAGATGTAGGAGGGATAATCATGATTTATGTAGTAGAAGATGATACCAGTATTAGAGAGTTAATTGTATATACTCTAAACAGCATGAATCTGAAAACTGTAGGCTTTGAGAAACCATCTGACTTTTGGGATCAGTTAGATAGTGAAATACCTACATTGGTTATGCTGGACATAATGCTTCCTGAAGAAAATGGAATTGATATTCTAAAAAAATTAAGGAAAAGAGTAGATACAAAAGCATTACCTATAATAATGGTAACAGCAAAAACAAGTGAATATGACAGAATTGCAGGATTGGATAATGGTGCAGATGATTATATTCCAAAGCCATTTAGTATGCTTGAAATGGTGGCAAGAGTCAAAGCACTATTAAGACGTACTGAACATACTAAAAATCAGGAAGATTATTCTTTGGAACATTTGTATGTTTGTCCAGCCAAACATGTTGTAAAAGTTGATGGAGAAGATGTGACATTAACATTAAAGGAATTCGAAATGTTATGTATTCTTTTACAAAATCAGGGCATTGTTCTAACAAGAGACCAGCTATTAAATAAAGTATGGGGATACTCATTTGATGGCGAAAGCAGAACAGTAGATGTTCACATTAGAACTTTACGACAGAAATTAGGCGTAGCAGCAGAGGCAATTAAAACAATTCGAGGCGTGGGCTACAAGATTTAATATTATACGAGGAGGAACTGCAATGAGCATATTCAATGTTTTATCATTAATAGGGGGCTTAGCATTATTCCTATTTGGAATGAATGTTATGGGAGAAGCCCTAGAGAAAAGAGCAGGCAGTAGTTTAAAAGGAATACTGGAAAAATTAACAGCAAGTAGATTTAAAGGATTTTTGTTAGGCGCAGCAGTAACAGCGGTAATTCAAAGTTCTTCAGCAACAACAGTAATGGTTGTAGGCTTTGTAAATTCAGGCATTATGAATTTAAAACAGGCAATTGGAATCATAATGGGTGCCAATGTAGGAACAACAATTACATCATGGATACTTAGTTTAACAGGAATTCAAAGTTCAAATATTTTAGTAAGTTTATTAAAGCCATCATCTTTCACACCAATATTAGCCTTAATAGGAATTATTTTATTGATGAGAAAGAAAAGTGGAAAAAGTGTTGATACAGGAATGATTTTATTAGGTTTCGCAGTATTGATGTTTGGAATGGAAGCAATGTCAGACGCTGTGTCACCACTTAGAGACGTACCTGAATTTCAGCACATTTTAACAATGTTTAGCAACCCTATTTTAGGTGTTTTGGCAGGAGCATTTTTAACAGCAGTAATTCAAAGTTCATCAGCATCTGTAGGTATTTTACAGGCATTAGCTTCAACAGGCGTGGTTACTTATGGCAGTGCCATTCCAATTATTATGGGACAGAACATTGGCACATGTGTAACAGCAATTATTTCTTCATTTGGAGCAAACAAAAACGCAAAGAGAACAGCGGTAGTACATTTAACATTTAACATTATCGGTACAGCAGTATGGCTTACAGTATTCTGTGTTGTAAATGGAGTAGTACATTTATCATTTATAAATGACAGTGCAAGTTTAATGGGAATTGCAATTGTACATTCAGCATTCAATATTCTTTGCACAATAATCTTATTCCCATTTGCAAATCAGTTGGAAAAACTAGCACGCTTCATTATAAGAGATGCAAAAGTTGGAGATGCAGAAGAAGTTTTGGATACAAGACTTATGGCAACACCTTCAATTGCATTGGAACAGTGTAAGAAGGTTGTGAAATCCATGTTTGAAAAAACAGAGTTAGGAGTAGTTGAAGCCTGCAATATGTTTATCAATTATTCAGATAAGACAATGGAAGAAGTTGTTTCATTAGAAAAGAAAGTAGATAAGTACGAGGACCAGCTTGGAACATATTTAGTACAGATTAGTAAGCAGAATCTAAGCGAACAGGACAGTAGAGAAGTAAGCGAAATTCTCCATATAATTGGTGACGTGGAAAGAATTTCCGACCACTCAGTGGCTATTGCAAAGTCAGCCCAGGAGATTAGCGAGAAGAAGTTAAAGTTTTCTAATCAGGCAGAGGGGGAAATTACAGTTATGATTAAAGCTGTAAAAGAAATCCTTCAGGAATCAAAAAATGCTTTCTTAGAAGACGATGCAAATCTGGCAATGGATGTTGAGGCAATGGAACGTGTTATTGATAAATTGAAACATCAGTTGAAGAAGCGCCATGTTGACAGATTGAAAAAAGGCGAGTGTACAATCGAGCATGGCTTTGTGATGACAGACATTATAACTTCATTGGAAAGAATTTCCGACCACTGTTCTAACATAGCAAGTTGTGTGGAAGAAATCGGGCATGGAAGCTTGGACATTCACGCATACAATAGAGACATTCGTAGAGACGAAACTAATGAATTTAGAAGTATTTATGAAAAATACAAAGAGAAATATAGTTTGGAAAAAAGAATAATCTAGTTTGAATTTTAACTTACAAAAGAAGGTGAGAATATGCATGAAGTATATAAAAAAATTTGGAATGTGGCAGACAAAACAGATAGAGTTTTTCCATTTACAAACAGATCATGGTTCCTGTTTTACAGCACAGCATTGTGGGCAGTTATAGGGCTGATAGCAGGTGGTGTTATTTCGGGAATCCTCTGTTTGGTTAACAGTGGCATGAGCCTTGTTAAGTGGCAGATTGTTATTGCAGCCTATATTGCAATGATAATGGGTTTTGCAGGCGGCATAATGTATATTCTTAGGAATACAGAACCTAAAGATATAAAATAGTTCTCCACGTTAATAATTACATTTTTTTAGGACACAATACTAAAAATGGAGGACTTAACATGGAAAAAAATATTTTAAGAAAAATGTCTTATGGAATTTATATTGTGTCAACAGTGGACAGTGGGAGAGCGACAGGTTGTGCTGTAAATTCGGCAATGCAAATAAATGTATCGCCGGAAACAGTGGCAATTAGTATTAATAGAAAAAATTTCACACACCAGTGCATAGCAGAGTGTGGCTTGTTTGCAATAAATTTAATTGCAGAGGACTCAAATCCAATATTGATTGGTAGATTTGGATTCTGTTCAGGAAGAGATGCAAATAAATTTCAGGATGTGGATTTTAAAATTGTAAAAGAGATTCCTGTATTGACAGATACTTGTGGATACGCAGTTTGCAAAGTAATAAACAAATTTGAAACAGAAACCCATACAGTATTTTTAGGCGAAGTAATAGAAAGTAAAATGTTTGGGAACAACAGAATCCCGATGACATATAGTTACTATCAAAAGGTAGTAAAAGGTGTTTAAAATAATAAATTTTGAGAAATCATTCTTTAGAAAGAAAATGCGCTAAATATTATCAATGCATTTGAAATCTGAAGGATGATTTTTTTCTTCATGTAATAAAATAGGAAAATTTAACGTTATACATATATAACAACAATTAGGTAGAGAGAAAGGCAGGAAGAAAGTCCATACAAAATGGGGCAAGAGGGTAAACATTATACGTTTTGATTTGCTCTAATAAAATAAAGAAATGTTTTAAAAATTGAGTCTGTGAAATAATGTAGGTAAATAGAAATTATTTCACAGACTCACAGCTTTTACTTTTTAAATAAGTTATTACGTTGTTGAAGGAAGATATGGCATCAACGCACCTGCCATATTTGAAATAGGCATAGTCTGTAACCACACTCTACCAGGTCCTGTAACCACTGTATTAAATACGCCTTCGCCACTGAAAAATATATTCTTAACGCCGGGAACAGTTTTGACATCCATTTGGCATGTTCCTGACATGGCAGCTAAATGACCTGTATCAATGACAATCTGCTGTCCGGGTTGTAAATTGTATTCAATTACGTGACCGTCAAACTCTGCAAAAGCTATACCGTTGCCTGAAAGTTTTTGCATAATAAAACCTTCTCCACCAAATAGCCCTGAACCAAGTTTTTTTCTAAAATGCATTGAAAGTTCAACGCTGGCCTCAGATGCAAGAAAAGCAGATTTCTGCAAAATAATTTCATTTTCCGGTGAAATTTCGAAAGCTTTAATTGACCCTGGAAAACATGAAGCAATTGAAATCATGCCGTTTGTATGTTCAGCAGTATAAATATTTTGAAAAACTGTATCGCCTGATAAAGCTCTGCCAAACATTTTTCCAATGCCACCACCAGTTGTTTCCATTTTCATATTTGGTGACATCCATGCCATGCCACCACCTTCAGTAATAATTTTTTCACCCTCATCAAGCTCACAAATTACTACAGGTAAAGTATCACCTTTAATCGAGTATCTCATAAATTTTCTCCTTATAAATAAATAGTAGTCCTTATATCATTATGTTGATAAACAGTTACATATGCAGTATAACATACAATGGTGTATAATAGGTGCATAAGAAGTAATAAAATACAAAAGGAAAAACTAAAATGAAAACAAAAAGAAATAATAAAAGGATGACAGCAAAAGCCAGAAGAAGAAAACAGATAAGAAATAGAATTTTACTTGCAATATTAATTGTAGCTGTAATTATATTAGGGGCATTAGGGTGGCAGTACCTTGCTAATCAACGACAGATTTCTAATTTGAAAAATGCCAAGAAGCCGCACTGGATTAGTAAGCAGATAATTCCTGTAGACGGGGTTTCCAGAAACGGTGAGAAAATAATCAAAGTAAACGACATAGTAATACATTATGTTGGCAATCCGGGAAGCACTGCACAACAAAATAGGGATTTTTATGCAGGAAGTCAGTCAAATGTAAGTTCTCATTTTGTTGTGGGAATAGAGGGAGAAATTATTCAGTGCATTCCTTTAAATGAAATGTCTGCTGCAAGTAACTGGAGAAACAATGACACTATCTCAATAGAAACATGCCATCCTGATTCAACAGGTAAATTTACAAACAAAACTTACAAGTCTTTAGTTAGATTAGTGGCGTGGCTTGAGGATAAATGTGGTTTAACAGAGAAACATGTTATTAGGCATTATGATATTACAGGAAAAGAATGTCCAAGATATTTTGTGAAAAATAATGATGCATGGGAAACATTTAAGAAGAAAGTAAAGAAACAAAGATTGAAAATACAGGAGGAGTAAAATGATTACAAAAATAGGTGTACCATTTAAAGGTTTAGCAGGAGACGGTTTTTCAGGAAGTTATAAGGGAATGAGATTTTTCATGAAGACCTATGACAAGGAAAATATAACTGTGTATGTTTATCCGGAACCTTACAGTTTTGAACATACTAAGGAAGAATTGAAAGAAACAATTACCTTTCCATATACTGAGGAAGGGGTAGATCAATGTATTAATTGGCTTAACGAAAAATATGAAAAAGACAAAGAAAAATGGGATGAAGCACTAAATTCCTCATGGGAATAAAAATAATAGAGTGTATAAAGCGTCATTGTAATTAGAAAAATTGTACTAACTGTACTAACAAACAATTTCAATGATGCTTTTTTGATGACATTTTGATGTAATATACAGGTGAAGGATACTAAGTTAAACGATAATTAAACAGGGTTAATTATATATAAGAAAAAACAGACTATAGAACATAGAGTAGACGGAATATAAATTAGAGAAGATATGTAAGACACATTGGAGGAGACAAATTGATAAACATATTAATTGTTGAAGATGACAAGGCAATTTCAAATTTAATTAAATTGACAGTTAAGAGAACAGGATTTTTTTGTGACACAGCATACGATGGAGAAGCTGCACTTGAAAAAATAAATGAGAAAAAATTTGATTTAATACTATTGGATATAATGTTGCCAAAAGTTAATGGCTTTGAAATCTTAGAGTATATAGAACCATTGAAAATACCGGTAATATTTTTAACAGCAAAAAATTCAGTTGAAGATAAGGTAAAAGGGCTTCGAATGGGAGCAGAAGACTATATTGTAAAACCTTTTGAACCTACGGAGTTGTTGGCACGTATTGATGTGGTTCTTAGAAGATATAAGAAAACAGAAGAAGTCATTACTATTGGCGGACTGACAATTAATCAGGTTTCAATGCAGGTGACAAGGGACAATAAAGAGATACTTTTAACACCAAAAGAATACAATATTTTACTTTTATTTATACATAACCCAAACGTGGCTTTGTATAGAGAAACAATTTATGAGCGTGTGTGGGGTGAGGAATTTGAATACGGAACCAAAACAGTTGACCTGCACATACAGCGTCTTAGAAAAAAGGTTGGCTGGGAAAAAATATTGAAAGCCGTAAATAAAGTTGGTTACAGGTTGGAAGTATAAGAATTTTTCGAAGTTTGAAATTCTTAAAATAAAATTAAGGAAAGTTGAGAAAATATGAAATTTAGAACCAAGGTAGTAGTTTATATGGTAAGTATGCTTGCAATTGTATTTGGAGCGGGCTCAAGTGTATTAATTTATAATTCATATAGTAGTGCATTGGATCGGGAAAAAATAAGTGCCAAGCAGTCTTATGATATGATGCTAAGCACACTAAAGGTTGTTAATAAAGCTAAAACATGGACAGATAGTGAAGATTTATCAACGGTAATTAAGGAAATGACAAGGCAGAAAAATGCTTCCTGGGTTGCCATTAGAGTAAGTAAAAAAAACAGGATATTATATAAGTCAGGAGAAAAAAAAGACTATCTTGTAAATATGCGGAAAAGTGTAAATGAGAAAACATGCAAGATAAAAGTATTATCACCGGACGAAACAAGTAGATATTTACAAATTTCAGGATCGTTGCAGGTAGGAGAAGAAGTTGCATATTTGGATATCCTATATGACGTTTCTTCTATATACAAAGAGAGAGAAGAATTAGTGCATATTTATTACGAAATATTTGCGTTATTGGTTGTTATATGCGGAATTGTGTCATATAGTAATTCGTTTTTAATGACAAGACCTTTAACAAAACTGGCAAGAACTTCAAAATTAATTGCAGCAGGTAGTTTGTCATCACGTTCGAAAGTAAAAACAAATGATGAAATTGGACAGTTATCAAAAGAATTTGATTGCATGGCTGATCAGTTAGAAAAAAATATTAATGACTTAAAAGAAACAATGGAGAGCCAAAATCAGTTTATTGGAAATTTTACCCATGAATTAAAAACACCGATGACATCAATTATTGGCTATGCTGACTTAATTAGAACTCAGTCTTTAGACGAACAGGAGCAGATTGAGGCGATAAATTATATTTATTCAGAGGGAAAAAGATTAGAAAGATTGTCTTTAAAATTGTTGGATATATTTGTTACAGATAATGCAGAAATTAACCTTACAGTAGCATCGCCAAAGAAAATCGTAGAAAGTGTTATTTCAAATTTACAAAATAATTATTTAAAAAAAGGAATTTCATTAAGTTGCAAATGTGAAGAAGGAACATGCATGTTAGAACCGGATTTAGTACGTTCCCTTGTTATTAATTTAATAGATAATGGACGAAAGGCAATGACAAACGGTGGACATATTTATGTTCAGACAACAATGACAGATAAGGGCTGTATTATACAGGTAAAAGATAATGGAAGAGGAATGCCCAAAGATGCCATTGCCCATATAACAGAGGCATTCTATCGCGTGGATAAATCCCGCTCAAGACAGCAGGGAGGAGCAGGATTAGGACTTGCCTTATGCGAAAACATTATAAAACTTCATAATGGAAATATTAATTTCAAAAGTAAAGAAAATGTAGGAACAATAGTTAATGTAGAGTTGAAAGGAGGAAGAGAATAGATGAAAAACAAAATAGCGGTTATTGCGTTGTTAATGGTATCTGTTACAATTGGGACTCTTTTTCCAAAAATAGTATTAACATATCAGGATAAAAATTTACAAAATAAAACTTTTACATATGATATTGACCAAAAGGATTTTAAAACAGAAAATAAAATTTTAAATACTTTAGATGCATATACAAGTGGTAATTTTTATAAGGCAAAGGACTCCATTAAGGATACAAAATTAAGTAGGGATGAGGTATTAAAATCCATTAAGAAATTTTACAGTATTTTAAATAAATATGCAGAGTATCAGGTGGACTACGAAAAAATTATAAATTACAAGGAATCTGCAAGTTTGTATTTATCAGAAAGTATTATAAGTTCTATGAGTACGGTGGCGGATGATGAATCTCTGGCAAAAAAATATAAAATTTGGACCTGCTCTTTTGAAACAGAAAGTGGTTTTAAAATTGAATTAAAATTAGATGATGAAAGTGGAAAAGTAATATCGTTCTATATGTATAAACAAAAATTAAGAGTGAGCTTGTTTGATTTTGAAAAAGTAAATAAAATGAAAAAATTTTTTGAAGAATATTACGAAGTAAGTGCACAAATTGAAACTGTAGATAAACAGAATTTTGACATAACTTTGTACGACAAAGATTCTAAAGAAAAAGCAAAGGGGAGCATTGTTGTTGGAGAGGCTACCAATAGCGGAACGTATTTCAATAATTATCTGGTGGATTAAAATGATGCCAAAATGATGCCAAAATGTAGCAGTTTATGTGAAACACCTTGCTATTATTACAATAGTTAAGTTAAAAAAATTTAACTAATGACTTTTTGTGATTATAGGGAGGTGTTTTTTATGTACCAAAGTGAAGGAACAGGCAGAGAAAGGAAAGGTGAAATTTCTCAGAGGCGCAAACAAAATGAGATAATAATTATAACAATATTAGCCGTAATTATGACTGCCGTTATGTTTGCAAATATTTTGGAGAATCCTAAAATAAGCGACCAAAGTGCTAACGAAAAAGAAAAAATGGAAAAAATAAGTAATAAAACAAAAACAGACGGAATAAATAATAAAAAAAATAAAGAGAAAAGAATGATTAATAAAAACGACTGGATGCTTGTTTTAGTGAATGGAAAACATAAAATAAAGGAAAACTATGATATTACCGTAACACCTGTTGGGTATACTCAGGCAATTGATGAGAGATGCTATGACAATCTTAAGAATATGATTAATGATTGCAGGAATGCAGGGTATAATCCGGTAATATGCTCCTCCTACAGAAGTCATGAAAAGCAGGTTCTTTTGTTTGAAAACAAAATCAAAGATTTTATCGGGCAAGGCTATACAAGAAAAGAGGCAAAGAAAAAAGCAGGAACAGTTGTGGCGCTTCCCGGAACAAGTGAGCATGAAATAGGTCTTGCAGTTGATATTGTAGATGTGAAGTATCAGCTACTTGAAGAGAATCAGGAGAAAACTGAAACACAAAAATGGTTAATGAAAAACTGTTGGAAATACGGCTTTATTCTCAGATATCCAAAAGATAAACAGGAAATAACCGGGGTAATTTACGAACCATGGCATTACAGGTTTGTAGGAAAAGAAAATGCAAAAATGATAATGAAAAACAATCTGTGTCTGGAGGAATATTTGGAATAAAAATTCAAAATCTGATATTGTACAATTATTTATAATTAGTATATTATAAAAGAAAAGAGTAAAAGTAATCAGAAGGGAGCGATTTATGTGAATAAAAAAGTATTAGAAATAAATAGTTTATTAGATACATTGCAGGATGAAGATTATAATACAGTAATAAGTTTCATAAAATTTCTTTCTGATTTTAGAAAAAAAGAAGAAGCAGAAAAGAGTGGAGATACATTAAAAAAATACAAAAAATGTTTGTTGATGACAAGGGAGTGAGTTCGGAGAAAAGTATGATTGAGGATATGGCTAAATTCAGAAGGGAAAGATTAGGATTATGAAAATAATGCTTGATACAAATGTATTGAGATACTTTAGTATTTTTACCATTTATGTTCTATGAGTATTTAAATAAAAGATTGATTGAATAAGGCATACTGTATTGAATGTAAGTGCAGTATGTCTTTTATAATGATTATTATGTATTAATTAGTAATTGGGAGGCAGGAGTTATTTTCCTGTCTCCTATTTTATTGAAAATTTGATGGATAAAGATGATAAAAGATATTTACCTTTATAAAACAGGGGATGAAGGATTATCGAAATATTATTGTAGTATTTGCACTATTTTTAATATACGTTCTTTGGTATCAGGAGTACATTTTTGAAGCTCTAATAATATAGCGTTATCTACAGCAGAAGGAGTGTTACTATATTCATTATTAAGAACATAATCAACGGTAGTGCCTAATACATTACATACATTAATAAGAGTGGTAAGGGAAATCTTAACCTTGCCATTTTCTATGTTGCTTATGTGGCTGGTATTTACTTTAACAGAAGTTGCAACAAATTCTTGAGTAAAGCCCTTGCTTATTCGTATTTCTTTTAATTTCTTACCAATAGAATCGAAATCAACATCCTTCATAAAATCACCTCAAATTATATATTGAGTCAATTGTAATATTTTTATAGCTGTAGTATAATAATCTATAACTATAAAAAGTATAGTTACAGACAAAAAAGGAGGAAACTTATGAAGAGAAACAAAAGAATTATTACGTTAGTAATGATAATATTGGTGTGTGGTTTGTTAAGTGGTTGTCAAAAAAATGGTCAAAGTTCTAAAGACACAAAGAAGCAAAATATTAGCACGGAGAAACAGAAAGAAAGTTCACAAATTGAAGAAACAACTCAAAATGAAAATATTAGGGAAGGTGAAGCGAAAGATGACAATGATTTAACAGGCACATATGTTGATGAAGAATCAGGTGAAACGCTTAAAGTAGTAGTTAAAGATGGAAAAGCTTCATTTTGTCTTTATTCAAAAGAGGGAGAGGAATATTCTGATTTTAAAGAAAAGGACAGAGAAATAAAAGACAATTATATAGATGGCGAAATGTCATATGTATCAAAAAATATGGATGGTTCATTAGCAATTTCATCTGGTTCAGGTGGGTCATGGGGTAAATTTATAAAAACAGAGAAAGTGGCTACCATTGATTTTACAAATTTTAATTCGTCAAGTAGATTGGAAACAGAAACATATCAGGAAAGCGATGGAATTAAAATAGATAAAGATAAAATAAATAATAAAGTTTTAAAATTTAAAAATGATGATGGAAAGCTATGTTTTACATATTTTGATGATGATGGTTCATATTTTGATGAGATAGTTTCAGGAGCATGGTATGACGAAAACGGATCGCCTTTAGCTAAAATGCCACCATTAGATCTTTGGAGAAAAGGACATATTTGGACTGGAGATTTAAATGATTTTCATTTTGTTAATTCGAAAAGATTTACAATGGATCAGTTAAAAAGGTCAAATCCGTCAGATGATATGTCTGGAGATTTGTATGCAATTATTCTGAAAGATATTACTAAAGAACAGGGCGATGATAATATGATTTACTATGGTGAAGATTACTACACAGGAGAAGAGGTAATGTTTAGAGGTAATTACAGCAAAATATTGAATGGTGACAATGTTTTAATAATAGGACAATTTATAGGATTAACAGAAGATGATAATCCAGAATTAGATGTATGGCGTGCAGAACTTTGTAATGGTAGATTCTAAAATTACAATGTTATAGTTATTTTTAAGGTGTTCCTTATAAGTTTTATACCTGGGAACACCTTAAATTTTGAACATTTCTATTTCTTATCACTTACCTGACTGCCGTCATGTTCTATATGGAAATTATCTTTATAAATCAACTTGGAAATAGGTACGATTTCGTAGCCTTTTTCTTTTAGCCCTTCAATAACCTTCGGTAGTGCCTGGGCGGTATATTTGGCACCATTATGCATCAGGATAATAGAGCCATTCTTTAAGTCCTTGTGATTTAGGACAGTGTTTACAATAGAGTCTACACCGTAATTTTTCCAGTCAAGGCTGTCAACATTCCATTGAATTGTATAGTAGCCACAGTTTTTTGCCTGAATAATCAAATTGTTGTCATAGTCTCCGTAAGGTGGACGGAAAAGGCACATAGTAGTACCTGTAAGTTTTTTTACTTTATCAGTTACTTTGGTTAATTCATTACACATTTCGGAAGTGCTAAGTGTAGGCATATGTTTATGGTTTTCACTGTGATTACCCAAATCGTGCCCGGCTTTCTTTATGGCCTTTACGTCATCAGGATAGCTTTCAACCCAACCACCGGTCATAAAGAAAGTTACATTGATTTTGTACTTTTTTAGAATATCAAGTATTTTTCGTGTGTCTTCATTTCCCCAAGCTGCATCAAATGAAAGCGCAACCTGTTTTTTATTAGTTTGGACATTATAGATTGGAAGCTCTTTGGTTGTATTAGAGGCGGTTATTGCATTAAAGCCGTCCTTAAACAGATTTTCCTGATAGTAGTATGTAAGACCAACGACTGCAATTAGAACGCAAAGCCATAAAATACTTCGCTTTAATAAGGAAACTTGTTGTGAATTAGACATAACAATTCTCCAAAAACTTATTACTATAGTTTATGCATAAATCAAGGGAATATGAGTGCCTCTTGACAGGGATGCTATAATGTTATAGGAAAAATTAGCATAGAGAAAAATGAGGTTTAGAATGAATAGAAGAGTAAAACAAAAGAAGTCAAAGCAGGTGGACATGTTACGCGGTTCCCTTGCAGATAAAATTATATTATTTGCACTTCCTTTGGCGGCAAGTAGTATTTTGCAACAGTTGTTTAACTCAGCAGATGTTGCTGTTGCAGGAAGATTTGCAGGTAGCGAGGCTTTGGCAGCCGTTGGTGGCAACAGTCCGGTTATTAACCTAATAGTTAATTTGTTTGTAGGATTTTCCATTGGGGCTAATGTTGTTATTGCCAGTGCAATAGGACAGGGTAATAAGAAAAAAGCAAACGGAGCAGTACATACGGTAATTTCATTAGCAATTATTTGTGGTATAGCTTTAATATTCATAGGGAATGCAGTGGCAGCACCAATATTAAGTATGATGGACACTCCTGATAATGTATTACCTTTGGCGGTGGAATATCTTAGAATTTATTTTTGTGGCATGCCGTTTTTTATGGTTTATAATTTTGGTTCTGCTGTGCTTCGAAGTATTGGTGATACAAAAAAGCCATTATATTGTCTTTTAGTATCAGGTGTTATAAATGTTGCCCTTAATTTGTTTTTGGTAATTGTGTGCGACCTTGGAGTTGCAGGTGTGGCAATTGCCACAGTTACGGCAAATGCAATAAGTGCATCAATGATTATTTTCTTCTTAATTCATGCAGATGAAACAATCAGACTGGATATAAAGAAATTATCACTTAACAAAGATGAGGTAATCAATATAGTAAAAATTGGGGCACCGGCAGGGCTTCAGGGAATGGTATTCTCATTGTCAAATGTTTGTATTCAGGCTGGAATTAACAGTTTTGGGACAGCAGGAATTGCAGGTTCTGCGGCTGCAGTAAATTATGAATTTTTTACTTATTTTGTGACGAGTGCTTTCACACAGGCGTGTATAACATTTACAAGTCAGAATTATGGGGCAAAGCAATATGACAGATGCAAAAAAATATTGAGAGTAAGCCTTGTACTTGCTATGGTATGCACAGCCTGCATGAGTATTGTCTTTGTTCTCGGAAAAGAATTTTTCATTGGCATATACACAACAGATAAAGATGCAATGGTGTATGGTGTGGCGAGATTAATAAGAGTAGGTCTTTTAACAGCTTTGCCACCATTATATGAGGTGACAGGTGGTGCTTTAAGAGGTATAGGTCACTCCATGACACCAGCTGTGCTTACAGTTTTTGGCTCATGTGTGTTAAGAATTGTGTGGATAAATACAATATTCAAAATGTTTAGTTCATTTGAAATATTAATGGCAGTTTATCCGTTTACATGGGTAGTGACAAGCCTGTTGGTAATAGGAACGTATTTTATTATTCGGAAAAAAGAGTATGTGTAAAAATAGGGTTTTAATATGTACAGAGCAATTTTAGTGTGTTATACTTGTACAGGTTTTGAGTATAGGAACAGGAGTAAGAGTAACCAATGAAAAAAGAAGGTTTATTATCTATTATTTTACCTGCGTTTAACGAGGAAAAAATAATAAAAAAAGCTGCAAATGTTATAGGTTCTATTTTAAATGGAGCATCTATTCCATACGAAATTATTTTTGTGGACGATGGTTCAAAGGATGATACATGGAATCAGATTGAAGCAGTATCAAAAGAAGATGAGCATATTGTTGGAATTCATTTTTCAAGAAATTTTGGAAAGGAATCAGCGCTTTTTGCAGGACTTGCTAATGCTAATGGCGACTGTTGTGCAGTTATGGATTGTGATTTACAGCATCCACCAGAGGTTTTAGTGGAGATGTATAGACTTTGGCAGCAGGGCTACGAAGTTGTTGAAGGTGTTAAGCATAGCAGAGGTAAGGAAAGTTTCTTACATAAGATGAGCGCAGGCTTGTTCTACAAATTAATTTCTAAGGCTGTTAAGATTGATATGTCAAGAGCCTCTGATTTTAAATTGATGGATAGACAAGCAGTAGAATCACTTCTGAATATGCCTGAAAAAAATGCTTTCTTTAGAGCATTGTCATCATGGATTGGGTACAAGACAACAAGTGTTGAATTTGATGTAAGAGAGCGTGAAGAAGGCGAGTCAAAATGGTCAACATGGTCATTGGTAAAGTATGCAATTACAAATATAGTTGCATTTTCAGCAGCACCAATGCAGATTGTAACAATTCTTGGAGTGATAGTTTTTATTTTGGCAGTTATTTTGGGAATACAGACAATTGTAAAATTCTGTATGGGACATGCAGTTGCAGGCTTTACAACAGTTATACTTTTGGTGTTGATGATAGGTAGTATCATAATGATGAGTTTAGGAATCATCGGCTACTATATTGCAAAGATTTACGAGGAAGTAAAGGGAAGACCTCGTTATTTAATATCAAAAAAAGTTGGAAAATAGTTAGTGGGGGTGTAATAAACTATATACTTGGGAGAAATTTAATGGAATCATTAATAAAATTATTTAATAAATACAAAGAGATAATAATGTATCTTATAATGGGCGGTGCTACAACAGTAGTCAACTGGGTTACATATAGCGTAATGATTACGATTTGCCATCCGGGACAAAGCCTGTCAGGACTTTTGAAAATATCAGCAAACACAATAGATGTATTTATTGCAAATATTGTAGCGTGGACAGTTGCTGTAATATTTGCTTATATTACAAATAAAATATGGGTATTTAGAAGTTATTCCTGGAAGTTTAAATTTGTTATGAAAGAACTTGGTTTGTTTTTATCAGCCAGAATTCTAACAGGTTTAATAGAAATTTTCGGCGTTCCGTTCCTTGTGGACCATGGATTTGATCAGGCAATCTTCGGCTTACGAGGCAGTGTTTGTAAGATAGCAATGTCATTCTTTGTAGTTTTACTAAACTACGTATTTAGCAAGCTGGTTATTTTCAAAAAAGACAAGAGTGAAGAAGAATAGAGCAAAAATCAACGTTTGTGTCATTTTTTTCAATGCTTGTGCAAAAAGTATTGAAAAATATAAATTAAAAATAGTAACAAAACATTCTTTATTGAACGAAAGCTTCAGTGAAGAATGTTTTCTTTTGAAAATTATTCAAGAATTTTCAAAAGAAATCTTTTATAAACACTTTGGGATAATAACTAGAGAGTGTTTCTATAATATGATAAAATAATAATGATATATAAATATCTATAACAAAATGGATAAATTTCACAACAATAAGTGGAAGGGAACAAAGGAAAGGAAGAAACAATGGTAAAAAAATTAGGAAGCGCAAAAAAAGTATTAGCATTGACTTTGTCTGCAACAATGGCTTTAAGTATGTTACCTATTCAGGGGACAAAAGTATCGGCAGATACACAGAATAGTGCCTATGAAATAGTTATGGAGCCACAACTAGAGTATGATTATGTTTATGGCTATGAAGGGAATTATATTAAAGTAGCTAACAAAGGGAAAAACGCTGATAATAGAGAAGTTGGCTTATGGGGACTTACAGACAAAAATGGAAATGAAATAGTTTCATGCAATTATACTGAGTTAAATGTGTTAGATGACAAAAATATTTTAGTTTCAGATATTGATAATAACTGGAAAATGTTAGATGAAAAAGGCCAGGTCAAAAAAGAATTTGTAGGTTATAGTTCAATATGGCAAGAAGAAAGTGGAAAATTACATGCAAATTGGGAAAAAAATGGAGAGAACGGATATGACATTATAGACTATGATGGAAATATTCTTAAAAAGGACGATTCAGATGATATTGAGTATACAGGTACAACTCAGTATGATGAAGTGGAGTATATGGGTGATGGAAAACATTTCTTTGTTTATAATAAGATAAAAAGTAATCAAAGTAATGACGAAAATACCGATGAGTCAGATGATGATAATTATACAATAGAAGGCTATGAAGGTTGGCTTGTTGAAGCTGACGGTACAGTAGTTAAAGAATTAGGTAAATTTAACTATTATAATGTTTGGACAAATGTAATTCAAATTGAAAATAATGACAATAGTGCTTGGGGAGATACCTATGTAAACATGGAAGGTAAAACTTATACTGTTGATGAGAGCAAACATAACATAACATCCATGTGGACTTCTGATAAAGAGGCTATGTTTTACACAGACCAGGGGTATGTTAAAGTTGAATTCCCTTCATTAGAAGAAACAGAAGTCAAATTTTCATTTGAAATAGCAACTTCATTTGAGTGGGATAAAAATACTATTTGTTTACAAAAAAAAGATGATGAAAAATGGTATCTTTATAACTATGGTGGAAGTTTAGTTAAAGAACTTAAATTGCCGGAAAACGCTGAACCAGAAAATAAGGTAGGAGACGATAGAATTTGGGCAGTCGCCTATGAAAATGATGAAAGAATTACATATTTACTTGATAGTGATGGGAATATTATAAAATCATATGATTTTATGAATTCAGGAGATATTAATCATTACATATATAATTATGATGAAGCCAGTTTAATAAAAATTATATATGGCAGAAAAAATGATGAAAATTATGAGTCAGATGACCAAATGCTTATTGATGCAAGAACCGGCGAAATTATATGTGATGATGGAACAGAAATTCATATAGATGAAGAGAATGATGAAGATGGAAAGTTGTTATATACATTTGTTTATACAGATAAAACAAGCTTTCTGTATAGAGATGGTAAAAAAATAACATTTGGTAACAATAACGATGCCAGTGATGACGTTAGTGATGATAGCTCACGTTTATATTTAAGCGAATATGATACTGATAATGAATTAATAATAATTAAGAAACTAATAGACAATGATGGAGTAACTGATTGGAGATATAATATCTATGATTTAGATGGTAAGTTATTAGCAGGTGATGTTCAGGACTACAACAGATTATCAGGAATTCTTGTAGTTGAGCAGAACGACAATTGGTCAATATTGGACAACAAAGGAAACACTATCAAAAGTAATATTGGAAAATATACTAATGTATGGCAATTAAGTGACAGTACATTCTGTGCTGAAAATCTTAATTCAAATGAGAAAGCAGTTAAGATTTTCTCTCAAACAGGAGATGTACTTGCAAGCGGTGTTGAAGAAGTATATGTATATAACGGTTTAGCTATTATGGATGATAATTCTTTATGGACAATTTACAATGAAAATGGTAAGAAAATAAAGGAATTAGGAAAGTACAAGGTAGTAGCAAGTGTAGGGGAAGATGTGATAATTGCGGCGGACTCGGAAACTGGTGAAGACAGTTTCTTGAGATATAAATATGAGAACCCGGCAGTATTTGATAGAGATGGAAAATTATTAGTTGAGCAGGGAAAAATAGAAGATATTGGTATATATTTTGATAACGTTATACCTGTAAAAGTTAATGGAAAGTGGGGCTTTTATAAATTAAATATAAAGAGCAACACTGGAGACGAAGAAACAACAACATCTGATAAGGATAATAGTGAAACAACAGGTAATAACCAGACAACAGGAAGTCAGGAAACAACAAAGAACAACCAGACTACAGCAACTAGTCAGGAAACATCTAAGAACAACCAGACTACAACAAAGAATAACCAGACTATAACAACTAAGAAAAAGGTTACAACAAAAGCCAATGTTCCTGATAATACAAAGATCGCAAAAACTGTAAAAGGCAAAAAGAAAGTTTCTCTACAGTTTAAGAAGGTTAAAGGTGCCAAAGGATATTTAGTTCAGTATTCACTTAAGAGAAACTTTAAGAGTGCTAAGAGCAAATATGTAAAGAGCAATAAGGTGACAATTAAGAAATTAAAGGCAAAGAAAACTTACTATTTCAGAGTAAAGGCATATAAACTTCAAGGAAAACAGAAAGTTTTCTCATCAAAATGGAGTGGAGCAAAAAAAGTAAAAATAAAAAAATAGCTTAGTAAGATTATGCCTAGGGTGTCACCCTAAAATCTTATTATTAAAATAACCTCCGCTCTGTCAGTTGGCAGAGCGGTTTTTGAAAGGAAGAAAAATGAGTGAAAAACGAATAGTTGGTAACGAAGTTAAAAATAGAATGGTATTTTATATTGTAATGGTATTAACTTTGGTTTTGGCATTAGGTTTTAGTAATGCTGTTTCAGCAAAAACAAAGGTCAAAACCTACAAGATTACATATGTTTTAAAAGGCGGAACCAATAATAAGAAGAATACTAAAAAATATAAATCAACTAAAAATACAAAATTATATTCGCCTAAAAGAAAAGGCTATACTTTTAAGGGATGGTATAAGGACAAAAATTATACAAAGCGTATTAGAAAAATAAAAAAAGGTTCTAAGGGAAACAAACGGATTTATGCTTTATGGAAGGCTGTCAAATACAAACTTTCATACACTTCTAATGGTGGTGTAAATGATTATAGAAATAAGAAGAAATATACTTGCGAGAGGAGTGTAAAATTATATCCGGCAACAAAGGAGAATTATACTTTTGTAGGCTGGTACAAGGATAAAAAGTTAACTAAAAAAGTTAAAAAGCTAAAAAAAGGCACAAGAGGTAACATAAGACTATACGCAAAGTGGCAATTAGAAGCTTTGAATATTAACAGGGAAGGCGCTAGTGACATGATTTGGAGCTGGTGGTCTTATCCACAAGTTATATCCTACAATAATTTGCAGGACAATGTATATTGGGGCTTTACTACAAGCGAAGGCTATAGCGGAGTAGCTGAATATAATAATGTAAGTCATAAAACCACAAAGACTTTACTTAAAAAAGTTTCGGAAGTTGATGACCATAATGGAGTGGCGGTTACTGTTATGAATGACGGTCGAATTATGTGTGTATATTCAGGTGGACATAATGATGACAATGAGATACATGTGAGAATATCAAATGAACAGGAGAATATAGACAAATTTGACACAGATGTGGTTCTTAGATCATCAGGTAAAACCTGTTATAGTCAGATAATTAAATATCGAAATAAATACTATATTTTCTATAGAGTAAATAACAAAAGCTGGGCTTACCGTTATTCATCTAATGGAACAAAATGGAGTGCAGAAAAAATAATAATAACAGCAAAAATGCAGTATTATTGTAAATTTATGCCTACAACAACAAATGGTGTTATTAGAATTTGTATGACATCTAATCCTGATGCAGAAGATGCAAATATTAGAATGGGATTTATGAATTTGGATACAAATGAAATATATAATTCTGATAATAAAACATTGTTAGGAAAAGCAAATGTTCTTTCAGACCAGTTTGATATTATAGTAAGTAAGCCTTTAGGTCAGTCTCAACGTTTATTAGATGTTGCGGTAACAGAACCTGAAAAGCCTATGATATTGTATGCTACTTTTAAATATGACTTTGCAACAAAGAATTCGGTCTATAATCTATATGACACAGATAAATCCTTGGAAATATGCAACGGTGGAAATCCATTGTGGAATCCTAAGTACCAATTGGGGGCATCCTTTATAGGAGATAACAGGATAGTTTTAGGCAGGGAAGAAAATGGATTTGATAAAATAGAAATTTACAATTATGATGAGGAAGAAATTCAGTTAAACAAGGAATTTTTTTCTGAATTAATAGGAAATTCATTTGTTAGAAATGCCAGACCAATTGTAGATATAAACCAAGAAGTATTCTTATGGCATAGAGGATTTTACAATCCAAACATGTACACAAATTTCTTTACGGAAGCAAAAATATACGATTTACAATAAAAACAATTCTAAAAAATCAACATTTGTGTCATTTTTTTCAACGTTTGTGCATAAACTATTGACATTTTAAAATTAAAAAAATGAACTGGTATTGAAATGTTTTTTTTCAATATTGGTTCTTTTTTATTACATTATCACGTGCAATGCCAGTGAACTTAACAAGAATATATTCACATAAAGTTTGTGGATGAAAATATTTTCAAAAATGATTTTAGAAAAAAGAGTACCCAATAAAATAAGCCTACGTTTTCTTAAAAATGTTTTTAGTCTAGAATTTTTAGTGGAGGAGAAGCTTTAGATTTATGAAAAAATGGGAGGGTACAATGAATTTCAAAAAATCTATATCAAAAAAAAGTTTGCTTCGTAGAATTAGCGGAATCGCTTTAACATTGGTAATGGTAATAAACCTTATGTATGGTTATAGCGCAGCTAAGGCACAAGTTACTGAGGAAGCCAGAAAGGCATCACAGGTAGCAGCACAAAAAGCAGAAGCAAATAAGGCACCATACCGTAACGTAATGTATTACGGTGATTGGTCAATTTATTCAGGTCAGAAGAATTTCACACCTGATAAGATTGACGGTAGTTTAATAACACATTTGAATTTTGCATTTATGGATGCAGATGAAAATGGTGATTTAATCACAACAGACACATGGGCTGACTATGAAAATCCAAATGTAGGATATTCAGTTGGAACAGATAACAAATACGCAGGAGTGTTGGGAGGAATGCTTTTATTAAGACAAAAGTATCCTAACATGAAGATTGGTATTTCTGTTGGTGGTTGGACAAGATCAGGGGATTTCCCAAAACTTGCAGCGTCAGAAAAGACAAGAAAGAACTTTGCAAATAATGTTGCAAAATTTGTTCATTACTATGGATATGATTTTGTAGACATTGACTGGGAATATCCAACAGCGGACAGAGATCCTGATCCTGAAGGCAATGGCGTTGCCATTGATAAGGGATGCAAGGGCTCAGCAGCAGACACACAGAATTATACACTGTTATTACAGGCAATTAGAGATGCATTAGACAGCTATGGAGAAGCTGATGGAAAGTATTATGAATTATCAGTGGCAATGTCAGCATCACCAAAGATGATGGCTGCAATAGAATACGAAAAGGTATTAAAAATTGTAGACTTTGCAAATATGATGACATATGACTTAAATGGTGCCTGGGGAGGTTTTACAGCTCACCAGACAGCGCTTTATACAAATCCTGCATATGATGAAGGGGACGCAGGTCTTTCAGTTGATTCATGCATTAAGTATCTTGAAAATAAATACGGTGACAGCATTGATTATTCAAAGATTGTAGTTGGTATTGCACCTTACACAAGAGGTTGGAAAGAAGTTAAAAAGGAAACAGGAAGAGATCCTAAGAATCCGGGCTTATATGCAGACGCAACAGGAGAAAATGGCGTAACTTATGCATACGGAGACATTAACTCTTTAATAAGCAAGTATAACTTAAAGAAATATTGGGATGATACAGCAAAGGCAAACTATTTTTATAGTGAGTCAACAGGTATGTTCTTTACATGTGATACTGAAGAATCAGTAGCTGAAAAAGGAAAATATGTAAAGAGTAAACATTTAGGCGGACTTATTTCATGGATGGCATCATTGGATAGTACAAATTCAGTTACTAAGGCAATGAAGGAATCTTTATATGGTTCAGAGGCACTTCCAACTAATGAAATTACTACACCAAAAATGGATGGCATTAAATTAGATGTGCAGGCTTCAGGAGAGTCATATACTTTGAATTTGCAGAATACAAATGCAAAAGTAACACTTCCAAGTGGAGCAAAAGATATTTCGGTTATGCCATGGGCAGAAAAGTTTGGCAAGACTTTAAGCTATCCTTCATTAGAAATTAAAACAATTAACGGTGAAACTTTAACAGGAGACTGGAGTGCAGGTGGAACAATTACAACTGAAAATGGAAATACAGTAATTACACCACCTGAATGGAGTTCAAAAGCAGTGGCACCTGGTGATACATTAACATTTACACTTAAGTCAGGTAAAGGAACTGCAAGCTTATCCAATATTCAGTCAGTTACACTTAGACAGAAAGCGGTTTCAAGTGGTAGCATTATTTCAAGAAATGTTTTATATGAAAATAATGAAAGCGGTGTTGTAGAAACAACAACAGAAAAAGTTACTACAACAAAAGCACCTGAAACAACAAGTAAAACAACACAGGCAACAACAAAAGCGCCTGAAACAACAAGCAAGACAACACAGGCAACAACAGTTCCTGAAGTGCCTGCAACAACTGCACCGGAACAGACAACAACAAAGAAGGCTTCAACAGGTGCATATCCTGAATGGTCACCAAACAGTGTTCTTTACAACATAGGAGACTTTGTTCAGTATCAGGGAAATGTATATGAATGTACATTTGCACATACTTCAAATTCAGGTTGGACACCAACAGAAGCATTTACATTGTGGAAACTTAGAAGTGATTTAGTAGCAGGAGAAATCGAAACAACGACTAAGGGAGGAAGTTCTGTAGAAGAAACAACAACTGTTGAAAATAATTACACAGTTAATTCAAAACTTCCACAGCACATGGTAACAGGCTATTGGCATAACTTCCTTAATGGTTCAACAGCATTAAAGATTTCAGATGTTCCAAGTTACTATGACATGATTTGTGTATCTTTTGCAAACTCATCAACAACACCTGGTAAGGTTACTTTTGAGCTTGATAAGGATTTAAGCAATGCCTTAGGTGGCTATACAAAAGCACAGTTTATTCAGGACATCAAAGATGCAAAAGCAAAAGGACAGCATGTAATTATTTCAGTAGGTGGCGCTGAAGGAACTACTTATATTACAAATCAGGCAGCAGCAGATGAATTTGCAAAGAGCCTTATTTCAATGATTGAGGAATATGGATTTGAAGGTGTTGATATTGACTTTGAAGGTAGTGCAGTATCAGGAACAGATTATATTGCTGAAGCATTAAGAACAGTACATAATCATTTCGGAGATGATTTTATTATAACAATGGCACCGGAAACATATTATTTCCAGGATACAAATCCAAATGGAACAGCAGCAACATCAGCATACTACAGACTTGCATACAAGATTAAGGATATTCTTACAATCTGTTATCCACAGTTCTATAACTCAGGTGGTATGATTGGTTATAACGGATTTAATGCACAGGTTGGAACTGCAGATTTCTTAACATCACTTGCAACTTTATTATTAGAGAACGGATTAAGAGCTGATCAGGTAGCGTTAGGATTACCATCAACTGCCAAAGCAGCAGGTAGTGGCTATGTATCAACTGATGTAATTAATACTGCTGTAAAGGCACTTGTGAACGGAACATCATCAGGAAGTTTTACTGCACCAAGAGCGTACCAGTCATTTAGGGGTGTAATGACATGGTCAATTAACTGGGATGCAACTAACAACTATGCGTGGGCTAAGGCTATGGATAAGACAATGGACGAACTACCAACAACAGAGCAGCCTACAACAACAAAAGCTACAGAAACAACAACTAAAACAACAGAACAGACTACAACAGTTAAACCTACAACAACACAGGAAACAACAACTTCCAAGAAGGCAGAAGAAGTTACAACAGTTGACGGAAAACAGCCAATTGAAGTTATTGGTTTAACAAAGATTTCCCAGAACAAGGGAGATGTAACATTTGCCTGGGGACAGACTAATGAACAGATGGCTTTGGGTCAGACATATAACATATATGTAGACGGCCAGTTATTTGGAACATACAATACTGCAACTCAGCTTAATTATACATTTGCAACTAACGGAAATCATATAATTAAGGTTACGGCTGTTTATAACGGAAAAGAAACAGCAGGTCAGAAAATTGAAGTAGTAGTAACAGGTCTTGAAAATACAACAACACAGGTAACTACAGAGCCTGTTGTGGAACCAACAACTACAGCAAAGGTAACAGAACCTGTAGTAGAGCCTACAACAAAGGCAGAAGTTACAACAAAGAAACCTGAGCAGACAACAACAAAGAAGGAAGAAACTACAACTAAACCGGAACAGTCAACAGGTACAGATGTAAAACCATCAACAGGACTTTCATCAAAATTATTAATTGGTTATTATCATACATGGAATAACGGTGGAAATCCATTTATTAAATTAAGAGATGTTGATAAAAACTGGGATATAATTAATATCTCCTTTGCAGAACCTGTAAGTGCAGGTAGCACAGACGGAAAAATGCAGTTCAATATTTCAGGTTTAACAGCCGATTATACAAAAGCAGATTTCAAGAAAGATGTTAAGGAACTTCAGGCACAGGGCAAGAAGATTGTATTATCAATTGGTGGTTATGAAGGCTACTTCTCATTAACATCACAGAGTGCGGTAGATCAGTTTGTAAGTGACATTAAATCTATTGTAGATGAATATGGATTTGATGGAATTGATATTGATTTAGAACAGTCTTCAGTACAGTTTGAAAGTGGAAATGATAGGGACATTAACAATCCTACATCTCCAAAGATTGTAAATATGATTAAAGCAATTAGAACTATTTGCAGTAGCTATGGTGATGATTTCATTTTATCATGGGCACCTGAAACATTTTATGTACAGTTAGGTTACTCATTCTATGGTGGAATTAATCAATACTGTGATAGCAGAGCAGGGGTATATTTACCTATGATTAATGCATTAAGAAACGAAACATCATATGTACATGTACAGTTATATAATTCAGCACCTATTACAGGACTTGATGGAACTTCTTATAGCATGGGTACAAAGGAAAGCACAGTTGCAATGTGTGAAATGCTCTTAAAGGGATTCCATGTAGGTGCATATTATACAAATTCAACAGATGCTTCAACATACTTTGCTCCACTTAGACCAGATCAGGTTGTCATTGGTGTTCCATCATCAGTAAGTGCGGCAGGTAGTGGACAGATTGCAAATAAGGATCTTCAAAGTGCATTTACAGAACTTAATAATAAGTATCCGGGCTTAAGAGGAATTATGTCATGGTCAATTAACTGGGATTCAAGTCAGAACAATAACTCTTTTGCAAAAGAAAATGGAGCATTCCTTGCATCATTAAGAAATAATCAGGAAGAAACAAAGAAACCTGAAACAACAACAGAAGAGCCTACAACTAAAGCACCTGAAACAACAACAGAGCAGCCAACAACAAAGGCGCCTGAGACAACAACAGAGCAGCCTACAACAAAGGCACCTGAAACAACAACACAGAAACCTAGTCAGTATCCAACTTGGGATGCATCAACTATATATTTAGGAAACGATTATGTTTCATATAACGGACACGTATATAGAGCAAAATGGTGGACAAAGGGAGAAAATCCTGAAAAGTCAGGTCAGTGGGATGTATGGCAGAAGATAAAATAGTTAATATTAAATAATGTAAGCCATATAAAAGAAAATCACAGGGATTTCACAAAAGTGAAATTACCTGTGATTTTTGTGTAATAAGAAATTCCACTGGAATTTCTATTAGATAAAAAGCGTTCCACCAGGGAAGCACCTTGGTGCGAAAAGAAATCAGTTGTGAATAGGCACGTGCTCGGTGCGTAGAATGTCACAAGCGACATGCTTTACATACAATAGAAAATTTAAAAATATATTTTATTGATTTAGAAATTTTTTCATTGCATCAATATGTTCAAGCCCTTCTTTGTAGCCTACATTATAAAGAAGTCTAAGCTTGTTGGGATCACGTTCAGTTCGTTTAATTGTAATTGGATTTTTAGGTCTGATAACATAAATAGAACCTTCTTTTTCAAGTTCTTTAATATAGTCCAATGTTTTATTATATTCATTGTGTCTGATTTCCATATCGTGAATAAGGTTGGGATATTTTTTACCCATTTTCATTTTTAATAATGGAAGAATACTGCTTTTGGTTTTGCGATAGCCGTTATGCTGGGTTAGTATCAATATGTTTTTTTCGTAGCCCATTTCTCTAAATTTCTTTATTGGTATGGAATCTGAAATACCACCATCTAAAAGTTCAAGACCATCAATTTTTACAATACGTGAAACTAAGGGCATTGATGCTGAAGCTCTATACCATTCAATGTCATCAGCTTCTCCTGTAGGGCAAAGGTGATATACCGGTTTTCCTGTATTTACATCTGTTGCAACAACATAAAAAGCCATTGGATTTTCCTGATAGGTTTTGGTATCAAAGACATCCAGCTTTTCGGGGATTTCTCTGTAACAAAAATCGGCTCCATATAAATCTCCTGTTTTAATTAAAGAACGAATTCCAACATAGCGTGGATCCTTAGAATATTTCATGTTGTATCTTATAGTACGGCCAATTTGTTTGGATTTGAAATTGCAACCAAAAGTTGCTCCGGCTGAAACACCAATTGTTCCATCTACTGTAATATTGTTATTCATCATGGCGTCTAAAACACCGGCAGTGAACATGCCACGCATGGCACCGCCTTCTAGTACAAGTCCTGTTTTCATAACACAATCCTTTCTAAAGTCGTGTCTCAAAGTCATATCCCCATCATAGTGCGAGCACAGATGTGGAATGACTTTTTGACGTTGAAGTATAGATTACCCGGATTGCTTCGTGCATTGCACTCCCGCAATCCTCCCCAAGTATTCGCATATCGTGAAGCTACCGCTTCACTTTTATGCTCATACTGGGGCGTGTATCAAGAGTATCTTAACACAAATAGGGAAGAATGTTAAAATGAAAAAGGAAAATAAGTATGCTATTTTGATGATTTTGCAGTTTAGAATATGAAAGGAAGATAAAAATGGAAATAAAATTAGTTAGAAAACATATTATTTTTAAGGGCAGAGTACAGGGAGTGGGTTTTAGATATTTTTGTTATACAGAGGCAAAAAAGATGAACTTAACAGGTTATGTCCGAAATTTATACGATGGCAACGTGGAAATGGAAGTACAGGGACATTATCGTGATGTTGAAATGTATATTTTTAGAATAAAGCAGGGGGATTATTTTATTAGAGTGGATGAGGCAGATGTGACAGATATGAAAGTTAAGGAAGAAAGCTGTTTCCAGATAAAATAGGCAAAAAAGTGAAAAGCACAAACAACGAAAGAACAGAGAAAATAAAAATATACAATAACATTTAAAATAAAAACGTTACAGATATTGACAATAAAGAGTGGGATGCTATTATGATGATATATCACAATTACATCAAAATTTAAAGGCTCACAGTAAGGTGTAATTTGATAATAAATGGTTAATTGAAATTAAAGGAAGCAATTAGCCAAATAAAACTGAAAGGAATAAAAAATGAGAAAGGATAAAATAGTAAAAGCGGTGGCAATATTAATGTCTGTTTGTATGGTCGCACCTGCTACAGTGTTTAGCAATGTAACCACAAAAGCAGACGTTAATGGCAATGTAACAGCCACAGACAAAAAGGATGAACTAAAAATTGAGGGTGATTACTTCAGACAGTATATGTCAGTGCTGTTAGATCAGGGAAAACTTAAAAATGATAATAATACAATTGAAATGACAAAAGATGAAAAATCAAAATCAGTTATTTTCAGTGGTACAAAAGAAAACTTATTAGAGAATGAGATTGTTCTTGATAAGACACTTAATTTCAATGGCTCAAAAATTGACAGAATTAGTCTGGATGCCATGTCAGAAAAAGGAACAACAGTAACGTTAGGAATTTATGTTGATGGTGCAAGTGAGCCAATTGCCAAAACAGTTCTTAACAGACAGAAGAAGAAAAATGATTGGAGAAATCCAAAGAATATTTCCATAGATATTTCAAGTTTGAACTTAATAGGTGAGCATACAGTTCAACTTAAAGTATTAGATGCTTCTGCAGATAATGTGAAATTTGATATTAGTTCTATTGAATTTGTTGAAAGCACAGTGCCAACAATTTACTTTAACATTGATGAATCAGAGGGAACAATTGCAGAGATGAATGGTTCATCTGATCATAGTGCAGAATGTTATGGTAGCATGACAATGACAGTCCCTGATAATTACACATGTGAATATACAGGTAAAAAAGCAAAGGGCGGAACTTATCAGTTAGAATATATTAGAGGCAGAGGAAACTCAACCTGGAGCGTTGACAAGAAACCTTACAAGATTAAGTTAGATAAGAAAGCTGATTTACTTGGTATGGGTAAGAACAAACATTGGGTTTTACTTGCAAACTATTATGACAACAGCTTGTTAAGAAACAAGATTACATATTGGCTTGGCAGCCAGTTAAATATGCCGTTTACACCAAAAAGTGAACCCGTTGATGTAGTAATGAATGGTGAATATTACGGAAGCTATTTCTTGTGTGAACATGTAAGAGTTGGGGAAACACGAGTAAACATTGATGATTTGGAAGCAAACGAAGATGCAATGCATGAAACACAGGAACCATTTATAACAGGTGGCTATTTATTATCACTTGAACCTTATGGTAATGAAGAAAAGAAATCTTTTAAAACAAAAAAGAGCAACACTTTCTTAATTGAAAGTCCTTCTTTTGAAGATTATTACAATGAAACACAATACAATTACATAAAAAATTATGTCCAAAGTGTTGAAGATGCTATCTACGGAAAGAATTTCAAAAATGAAAAGGGTGTTTCATATTCAGATTTGATGGATGTGGCATCAACAGTCTATTACTATTTGATTCAGGAATTCTCAATGAATGGTGATGGATATGTTTCAACAAGTACATATTTATATAAACCAAGAAATGGAAAATTATTCTGGGGACCACTTTGGGATTTTGATTATGTAGCATGGGGGTCAACAGAATATGATGATTTTTCAACTACAGGTTGGACAGAAAACAGCAATATGTGGTTGTAAAGATTATTTGAGGATGAAAGCTTTTCTAAAAAAGTTGTAGATAGCTGGCCAGAATTAAAGGCTGCTGTTGAAGAACTTATAAAAGACGGTGGACAGCTTGATAAATATAAGGAGAAAGTTAAACAGTCAGCTTTATACAATTTTGAAAAATGGGGTATATCACCTATTAATTACAACGAGGGTGATTCTGCTGTTAATTTAACTTATGACCAGGAAGTTGAAAGATTAAGAAGCTGGATAAAGGAAAGACTTAATTGGGTTGATAAAAATATTAAAACTTTGTCACCTACACCTTGTACAGTAAAATATGTAGCAAACGGTAAAACAATTTACACTGGTAAAGAATACATTGGCAAAAAATTAAGCAATATACCAACAGTCCCTAAGAAAAAAGGCTATGAGTTTGCAGGCTGGACAACAAAATATCATCTTACTTATGATGAATACATAATACTCCATCCAGACTTGAGTACGGACGATTTAGATGATGAGACAAAGGCTGAATTAGAAGATATTAAGAAAAAAGGTTATGACTATGAAGGTGATTTTGATACATATGATGCTGTTCCAAAGTCAATTACATTAACAGCAAAATATATACCTGAAAACGAAGTTGTAAAAGCAAAGAAAATTTACTTAAATAAAACAAAAGTGAATATTTCAACAGATATAGGTGTAGCTACTTTAATTGCGACAGTTGCACCTTTTGACACAACATTCTCTAATTTAAAATGGTCATCAAGTGATGAAAATGTTGTAACTGTAGATGATGGTATGCTAAATGTAGTAGCACCAGGTGACGCAGTAGTTACTGTAAGCACAGATAACGGAGTTAAGGCAACATGTAAAGTTCATGTATGCAACCAGCAGGAAACACGTGACTTTGACTATGAAAGTTATTTATTAGATGACAATGAAATTACAATGAATGTTGGTGAATACAGACAACTAAACATTACAAGTACACCTGACAATGCAATTTATAGTGAATTTCCATCATTTATCGGAATTGATGAGTCTATTGCAGAAGTTGGAGTAGGTGGAGTTATACATGCTGTTGCAGAAGGAAAAACTGCAGTTGTTATGGTAAAAGATGGCGACGTTTCAACATGCATAGTTAATGTTGTAGACAAATCTAAGAATGTTGTAAAGAAAGGTAGTCTGTACAATGTTAAGGGCAACATTTACAAGGTAACATATACAGGCAAGAAAAATACAGTAACATTTGTAGGCGTAAAGAATAAAAAAGTAAAGAGTGTTAAAGTTCCCGGAAATGTTAAGATTAGCAATAAAACTTTCAAGGTAACTGCCATTGAAAATAAAGCATTTGCTAATTTAACAAATGTAAAGAAAATTACAATTGGCAAGAACGTAGCAAAATTAACAAAAACGATGTTTGCAAAAAATAAGGAACTTAAAAAAATTGTTTTGAAAGCCAGAAAAACAAAAATAGCAAAGGGAACATTTTCTAAAAAGGTTAAAGTTGTAAAACCTAAGAAAACAGTAAAAAAGACATCTCATAGCAGAAAGAAGACTACAAAAAAGAAAACTGATAAAAAGAAGGCAAAAAATAATGAATAAACTACTTAATATGGAAATTTAGTTTATTAACAAAGAGTCTATGGTTTTAGAAACACTAAAGCCGTAGACTTTCTTATTTGCCTATTGTTTCCTGAAATTTTATGAAAGGTGTTATTTTTGTGGTGTAGTTTTTTATGCTTTCTACCCATGGAAAGTTATTAATTATAGGTATTTGCACAATAATACTATATAACTTAAAATATAATTAACAAAAAATTTACAGCGATTAAGTAATTTTGGAAAAGCAAAGTCCATATTGATAAGTTAATTATATATTATTTTGGAAAAATATAATGAATTATTGTATATGTATTTGTAAAACAAAAAATATGTTTTATACTTATTATAGTGTGTGTTTAAGTTTTATCAGCATAATAGCAGAGGAAATAAAATAGGCACTGTAATTTTATTTTACGGAAAGAAAAGAGAAAATTATGAAATTATCTGAGTTAAAAAAAGGGGAACATGGTCAAATTATACATGTTGGTGGAGAAGGACAACTTCGAAGGCATTTTTTGGACATGGGACTTATTGAAGGAACAGGGATTGAATATATGAAAACAGCTCCAATGGGAGATCCTATAGAGTATAGAATATGGGGATATGAATTGACTCTTAGGAAGGATGATGCTGCATGTATTGATATAGAACTTGTAGATGAAAAGGCCATGGAGCAACAATATCAAAAAGAGAGTAATGCAACATATAACAAAACAACGCATCCTCATATTGGGGAGCCGGGAATTTATCATGTTAAACAAAGAGGAGAAAAAATAGCTAAAGGTAAGTTAATTACATTTGGCCTTGCAGGAAATCAGAATTGTGGTAAAACAACATTGTTTAACCAACTAACAGGAGCAAATCAGCATGTTGGAAACTTTCCCGGAGTTACTGTAGACAGAAAAGATGGCCCAATTAGAGGCCAGGAAAATACAATGGTTGTGGACTTGCCGGGCATATATTCAATGTCACCTTATACAAGTGAAGAGGTAGTGTCCCGCCAATATTTTCTAGATGACAGACCACGAGGAATTATTAACATTGTGGATGCTACCAATATTGAACGAAATCTCTATTTGACAATGCAATTAATAGAACTAAATATTCCTATGGTTCTTGCACTTAACATGATGGATGAGGTTACTGCCAATGGAGGAGCAATAGATGTAAATAAGTTAGAGGCTTCTTTAGGAATACCTGTTGTGCCAATTTCAGCGGCAAAAAATGAAGGCGTGGATGAGTTAATTGAGCATGCAATGCATGTGGCAATTTACAGAGAACGTCCGGGAAGAATGGATTTTTGTGATGCTGAGGGAGAAGATGGTGGTGCAGTACATAGAGGCATTCATTCAATTATGCATTTGATTGATGACCACGCCCATAAAAATGAAGTCCCAATACGTTTCGCAGCAAGTAAGATTATAGAAGGTGATCAGGAAGTTATTGACCGACTTCATTTAGATCAAAACGAAAAAGAAATGATAGAGCATATTATTATCCAAATGGAAAAAGAAAGTGGCATGGACAGACATGCCGCTTTGGCAAAGATGCGTTTTTCATTTATTGACAAAATATGTAAACAGACAGTTGTCAGACCAAGGGAAAGTAAGGAAAGAATACGAAGCAAAAAAATTGATAAGGTTTTAACAGGAAAATACACAGCAATTCCATCATTCATTGTTATTATGGCAATGATCTTCTGGTTAACATTTAGTGTGGTAGGAGCATGGCTTCAAAACCTTATGGATATGGGAATAACCTATTTAAGCAACTTATGTGAAAATGCAATGAATGGGGCACATGTTAACGAAGTATTGCAATCATTAGTAATTGACGGAATTTTTGTTGGTGTGGGAAGTGTACTTAGTTTCCTTCCAATAATAGTTGTATTGTTTTTCTTTTTGTCATTACTTGAGGATAGTGGTTATATGGCAAGAATAGCTTTCGTAATGGATAAACCTTTTAGAAAATTAGGTTTGTCAGGACGCAGCTTTGTACCAATGATAATTGGATTTGGTTGTTCAGTTCCTGCAATTATGGCAACAAGAACATTGCCATCAGAGCGAGACAGAAAAATGACTATTTTACTTACACCATTTATGAGTTGTTCAGCAAAGATTCCTATTTATGCATTTTTCGCAGCTGCGTTTTTCAGTCACAATGCAGCTTTGGTAATGGTAGGCTTATATTTTACAGGAATAATTGTGGCAATTTTATATGCTGTTATTTTAGATAAAACTAAATTCAAGGGAGAACCGGTACCATTTGTAATGGAACTTCCAAACTATAGATTACCTGGTGCCAAAAGTGTTTTAAGATTAATGTGGGATAAGGCGAAGGACTTTATAACAAGAGCATTTACAATTATATTTTTAGCTTCAATGATAATATGGTTCCTACAGACATTCGACATACATTTTAACTTAGTAAAAGATGCAGGAGATAGCATGCTTGCAATGATAGGTGGAGTGATAGCTCCAATATTTGCACCATTAGGATTTGGAGATTGGAGAGCATCAACAGCATTAATCACAGGATTTACAGCAAAGGAAAGTGTTGTAAGTACACTAAAAGTATTGTTAGGTGGTGGAGCCATAACATCGATGTTTAATGTGAAAAGTGCAATAGTATTTTTAGTATTTACTTTACTTTATACACCATGTGTAGCCGCTGTTACTTCTGTAAAAAGAGAATTAGGCGGAAAATGGGCAATAGGATTTGTGATTTTACAATGTGTAATTGCCTGGATAATAGCATTTTTGTTTAAGATGGTGCTTATGATTGTATAAATATACATTTTTGTGTAAGTTATGTCCATTGAAATATAGGATAAATAATGCTATTATAAAAACAATTTAATTGAATATCAGTATATGGTTGGGCAAAAGGTTTTATTTACTTACAGAATCTAACAGGTTCTAAGGTAAATAAAACGTTTGTGTCAATTAAAAGGGAATTCGGTTAGAACCCGAAGCAGTCACCACTACTGTAATGCAGACGAGAAAGCAATTATGTCACTGGGAAACTGGGAAGGCGCTTTTAAGGATGAAGCTGAGTCAGGAGACCTGCCATATATGTGGTTTAAATATATTTTCCGGGTGAGGAGGATGTGTTTTTTTGTTGCCTTTTTATAGTAAATTATTTCAAAAATATAGTTTTTGATAAGCAGAGATTTAATCTATGTAAGAGAATTTACAACTTAGCTAATTGTTATGATAAAAGTAATCAGGAGCGACTATGGATAAGAAAAAATACAAAAATTTAATAAATAATATAGTCGTTATAATTACGGTTATTGCTGTTATTGTTACTACATTTAATGTAATTAATAATCGGGGGGATGTGCCGAACAATCCAATGAAAGATAAACTGGAAGATACGTCCAAAGTTTATGAAAACAGTAATCTGAATCTAGATGATATAGATAATTCACAAAATCAGGAAGACACAAATAATAAAAGTAATAAGTCAGATATCAACAGCGATTACAATACTGCCAATAAAAGTGATAAGTTAGATAACGATAGCAGTAACAAGACTGATAACAGAAGTAACGATGTAGAGAATAATAGAAACGACAATAATAATAAAGGCAATCAGAATACAAAAAATATAGGTAATAAGAACACAAATCTAAATAACACTTCCAAAAAATCAAGAGGAAGCAACCCTTCTAATACCGGGCCGGGAAAAGACGGCGGAAAATATGTATCCCACGTAAAAAATAAAAAAGTTAAGAAAGAATATTTTTCCACAACCATTAAGGATGGAGAAACAATATCAACTTATGAATATTCATTTAAGATAAAGCATTTAATAGATAGTCTTACAGTTGAGCAACAACTGGTTTATGTAAATGAAATGGTTGTAACTAATTTTGATGGCAGAGTTGTGCTAAAAGAGGGCGCAAATGAAATAAGAATTAGCATTACATACAGAACTGAAGATGGTCAGGAAATAAATGCACAGAAAAAATATACAGTAAACGTAGACACAGAAAATCTTTTTATATCTACGGATTTGAAAAATCAAACAGTATCATCACCGATTTTTAAATTTTTTGCACTGGCAAAAATGGGAAACAATAATGGAGAAATGTTTCTTAGTTTAAATGGCAAAAACATAACTGGAGAAAATGGTAAATATTCTGTTGTATTAAAAGAAGGGGAAAATGAAATTATTGCCAAAGGAAAGTATGGCAAATATGAAATAACAAAAACTTTTAAAATTGTTTTAAAGTATCAGGAAGGTTTCGGAATCGAAACAGATTTGGAAAATCAGACAGTTAATGCAGATAAAATAAGCTTTTTTGCACTTGTTAGAAATGGAAGCAGTAAGGTGAAACTTTCAGTAATTGTCAATGGAGATATTATTGAAGGTAGCCAAAATGCTTACAGTACGAAGTTAGAAATTGGAAACAACACCATACGACTGAAAGCAGTGGACACAGGTGGTGTTTCAATAAATAAAACATACACGGTTAAATATGTGCCATTGGCTACAAAAGATACAGAACCAATTCTTGAGTACATAAATATAAAAGATGGAATGGATATTAATGGAGAAACTTTTACATTGTACATTGGCGCCAAGGACTATAAAGATAACAGGATTTACTATGATGGAATAGAAGTTAAGTTAAATGGCAAAAAGATTCAATATCGCTGGTCTGCAAAATATGTTGGTTATTTACTTAATTTACAAAATGGAATTAATAATTTGGAAATTAAGCTAACCGACAATCAGGGAAGATATAAAGTATTTACTTATAAAGTTAAATGTACATACATAGATCAGGGAACAGTAATAGGAACTGCAAGGGTCAGCATAGATGCAAAGGTTATACATTTAGGTGTTTTACTTAAACCTAAGAAAGTTGACATTTATTATGGTGACAGTGCAGCAGATGTGTTTGAAAGAGCAATGGATGGAAGTGGCTTTACATTTACTAACACAGGGACAACAGGCACAGGATTTTATTTGGAGTCAATTGGCAGACCAGGGATATTAAAAGGTTGGAAAATTGACGATAAACTAAAGAAAGAAATTCAAGAAGACGGTTTACAGTTTAATATAGATCCTGCAACCGGAAACTATGTATACGATATGGATATTCTGTCAGAGTTTGATTTTTGTCAGGGTTCAGGTTGGACATATTGCGTAAATGGTGAATTTAAGGAGTATGGCATGTCAGAATATAAGCCAAAGGATGGGGACAATATTCTCATTAGATATACGTTGGCTTATGGCAAAGATATTGGTGGATATAATCAGTCAGGCACATCCTATGGAATAAAAGACAAGTACGATATTACATATTAAAGTAGAGCTTTATTCAGAATTAAAGGAAAAGTGTCTTGAAGTAATAAGATGAAAAAATATATAAAACCTATTTGAAAAGTAATGAAGCACAACAGGTGAAAATATCTCAAATAAAAGAATAAGATTGGGTGTAATTAATGAAAGGACATAAGTATGATTGAAAAAACAAATCAGGAAATAAATGAAAAGTTAAAAGACATAATTACTGAAGCTGAAAAAGTAATTAAAGGAAAGAATCAAATTGTGGAAAAAGTTTTAATGGCAATAATCTCCAAAGGGCACGTTTTATTGGAAGATGTGCCGGGAGTGGGAAAGACAACTTTAGCTTTAACTTTTAGTAAGGTTTTAGGACTTGATTATAAAAGAATGCAGTTTACACCGGATAGCGTGCCTTCAGATATAACAGGTTTTACAGTTTATAACAAAGAAAGCGGAAGTTTTGAGTATATGGAAGGGTGTGCAATGACAAATCTTTTGTTGGCAGATGAAATTAACAGAACCTCAAGTAAAACTCAATCGGCATTGTTGGAAGTAATGGAAGAAAGAAAAATCACAGTGGACGGAGTCACAAGAGAAACAGGTAATCCATTTGTTGTAATTGCAACTCAGAATCCAACAGGCTGGATTGGTACACAAAGTCTTCCAAAATCTCAGTTGGACAGATTTATGGTAAGACTTAACATGGGCTATCCAAGTAGAGAGAGTTTGATAGAAATTATGAAAGACAGACACCATGAAAATCCGTTAGAAAAAGTTAAAACAGTAGTCACAAGAGAACAATTAATTGACATACAAAACCTTGCAGAAAATATTTTCGTATCTCAGGAAATTTATGAATATATAAGCAGTCTTGTGGAAAAAACAAGAGAATATGAACTGGTAAGTCTAGGTGTAAGCCCAAGAGGAGCTTTGGCAATTTGCAAAATGGCAAAGGCGAGAGCTTTAATGAAAGGCAGAGATTTCGTTGTGCCGGAAGATGTTGACTATGTATTTGAAGATGTGTGTTGCCACAGAATGGTGTTTAATAATAGTCCGTTAGATGATGAAAATTCTAAGGAAGTCATAAAAGAAATTCTAAACAGTGTGACAATTAATATTTAAAACAACATTAAAAAAAGATAGGAACCTTATGAAAATAAAAAAAATCTTATGGATATTATTTTTAATTTTTCTTTTGCTGTTGGGAATTTTGTGTGAAAAATCATTATTTCTCACAATTGCATTGGTACTAATAATATTAGAAGTGTTTTCCTTATTGTATGGCAGATTTGCCCTTAAGAGACTTAGTGTAGATTTAAAGTTTCCGGGAATTGCCGGTAAGGAAAAAGAAACAAAAGGAAAATTAATAATTAAATTAAAGTATTTATTGCCTTTAAGTGAAATTAAGGCTAACTGCAAAATAAAAAATAAGTTTACCGGAGAGGAAAAAGCCGTAACAATTAGCACTTTTATGGGCATGAAGAAAACAGAGAAAATCCCATTAGGACTTAGCAGGGAATATTGTGGTTGCATAAACATAGCTGTTGAGAATATAGAGATAGTTGATTTGTGGGGGATTTTTTCAAACAGAAGAATATTAGGCAATATATGTAAAATGTTTATTTTGCCAGAGACAACAAATATAAAAATAAAAGAAAGTAGTGGAACAACTGCCATAGATTCATGGAAATTTGTGGAAAGTAACAGTGCTTCTTCCGGTGAAATGTACGATATTAGAGAGTATGTTAAGGGAGATAACATAAAAAATATTCATTGGAAATTAACAGGTAAATATGAAACACCTATGGTTAAGAAAATGTCAAAAGAGACAGAAGACCTGGTAATGATACTTTTTAATAATGTAGATGAACAGGAAAGCTATGAAGCTTGGGACAAGTTAGGACAACGCTTGTTTTCCCTTAGCAAAAGTTTAATTGAAAAAAATATATCTCATAGTGTTTCCTGGTGTAGCAAAGGAAAATGGATAACTTATAAAATAACAGAGCAAAAAGACTTAACAGGAAATCTTTTGAAAGTTTTAGATGTTGACAGCAATAAGGATTATTTTGTGGATTTTGAAAAGAAGCTACAGGAACAAAAACTATATTATGAAAATGTGATTGTTGTTTCTAACTAACACAGAAAGGTGAAAAAATGAAAAATCAAAGTACAGTTGATTTAAAAAAATTAAATACGGAAGCTAGTAAATCAACAGCTATTTTGAGAAGCGTTTTGGAACTTATTCTTTTAATAGGAACAGGTGGATTTTTGATAACTTTATTAGATTTTAAAATCACAGCCTTTGGTCTGAATGGAAAAGTATTTCTAAATAAAATTGGAAATATGGTTGGAGAAAAATTCGGAGTGATAACTTCACAATATAAGCTGACTTCTAATGGAAGTATGGATGTAATATTTCTTGTACTTATTTTGCTGTTAATTTTAACACTGCATGTGTTAATAAGCAGCGAAAGACTATTACCTTTATTTATTGTTGGAATTAGTATTTTGGTTTTACAGGGGGTGTTTGGAAATAACAAAAGTACAATTTGGATGACCATTGTTCTATTTGCAAACATGGCAATTTATTTAAATAAAACAATTGGTAAGGCAACCATTAGGTGGAAAGCACAAATAATAGTAGTTGGCACAGTGCTAATAATAGGTGTGTTAATAAATCCCATATCCAATATTTTATGGAATGAGAATGGTGGTAAGGCAAACAGTATAAAGAAAGTAAATTCTATTTTAACAGAACAAATAGATAACTTTAGATACAACAGAAAGAACAACATAGCCTTAAAAGTGAAAATGTCTAAGCCTGAGGTTTATTATTTAAAAGGATTTGTGGCAGGTGATTTTACAGACAAAGGCTGGGAAAGCACAGACAAAAAGACTTTATACAAATATTCAAATTTATTTTATTGGTTACATAAAGACAGCTTCTATGGACAAAGCCAGTTAGCAAATGGAAAACAGGAGTTACTTGGAGAAAAGTCAGAAAACAAAATGACAGTTAGTGTTGTAGGGGCATCATCTAAATACATATACACGCCTTATGAATATATTACTGATAATGAAAAACTAAAAAATAAAAACAGAATTGGCGATGAAAGTCTTGAGTCAAAAGGTGTTTATGGAAAGAAAAACTATACATTTATTGTAAGTGAAAACATAGTTAATAATTTTTCTGAAATGGTTGATAAATTAAATAGATTACAAACCAAAACAGATTATATGGTAAAGGAAAATTATTACAATCAATTTGTATATGAGAATTATTTAAAATTAACTAATACTGAAAAGCAATTATTAAGTACATACTTGAAAAACAATACTGAAAGAAAATCTTATGGTGATGCAAAATCTGCAATTGTAAATTTTCTTAATAAAAATATAGCTTATGATGAAAAGTCAGAAGAAATAAAAGATTATAGAAGTTTTCTTACAGAGTTTTTAGAGAAAAACAAAACCGGTAATAATAAAGATTTTGCAACAGCTACAGTTTTAATGTTTAGGTATTTTGGAATTCCATCAAGATATGTAAAAGGTTATTTAATTACCAAAAAAGATATAGAAAATGTTAAGGCAAATCAAACAATTAACATTAAACAATCTAATTATCATTGCTGGGCAGAGTATTATCAGGATGGAATCGGCTGGATTCCATTTGAAACTAACAGTAAATATAGAGATTTAATGGGAACAAATGATAGTATTTCAGGCAACAATAATGATTCTAATAGTGGTGATAAGCAGACAATTCAAAACGTAAATAAGGATAAGCATTTAGATGATGAAGTAGAAGAAAAAAAGGTTAAAGATAATAAAGAGGAGAAATTAATTTATTCTATTGTTGCCTTATTGAATTTGTTAATACTTTTTGTGGTAGCTTATGAAATCAGGCTCTATATACTAAAAAGAAAAATCAGACAGAGCTTTGAAAATGGGGACAATAACAGAACAGTTATTAATTATGTTTCATTTATGGTTAGCACATTGCGTATATTTGCAAAAGTTCAATACAACAACATAAGTGAGTATAAAAAAACATTAGCTAAGTATCAGTCAGGAGACAATAACACATATTTAGAAATTGTCAATTTATATGAAAAGGCAAGATACAGTAACAAAGAAACAGATGTGAATGAAGTGAACAAAGTTAAAGCTTATGTTAATAATGTAAGGTTTAATATGTATGCAGGTTTAAAGCCGGTTCAAAAGTTCAGATGGAAGTTTGTTTCAAAATATGGAAGCTTTACAAATAGGAGGTAGTAATGAAAAAAAGAATATATTCTTTGCTGTTAATTTTAATATTAGTAGTTACAACATGCTTTTCTGGTTACAGTAATGTGTCAGCGGCTGAAACGGAAGGCAGTAAGAAAACAGTTACCGTTTATTTTACTTTAAGTGAAGATGGAAAATTTGTAACGGGAAATGATGATAATGAAACAGTTCTTTGTCATGTTCCGGTAACCATAAGCTATTTTGATTTGGCAGAGTATGGTTTGGAAGACTATTACAGATATGAAGCAGATTCATTTGAAGATGGCGGAAGATATAACAGCGATAAGATTGTTGAACAGCCAACATTACTACACTTGTTTATAAAAATGTTGGAAAAATATTATTTGCCTAATGGAGAAAAATTCATTCCTAATGACAGCACTCAGGATGCAATGAGCATATCAGGTTCTGCCACAAGTCTGTACATGACAAGATTCTGGGGCCATGATGAAAACCTTATGTATTATGTAAATCATTCTTATCCATTACAGGCAGCAGGATGGGGTTCTACATCAGACTATATTTTGTTAGAAGATGGTATGGAAATTGATGTGGCAATGTTTTCTGATTGGGACTTTTACCACACAGGGGCATTTGCTTATTTTACAAGTGAAAGTACAAATAGTGTCGACTCAGGAATATACAATATTAAAACCAATGAAAACATCAACCTTACAATGAGAGGCACTGCAACTAATGCGGCAAATGATGGGAGCTCAACTTTTGTGGGAGAAAAGATGCCGGGGGAAGATGTTATGTATTGCAAACAGTCTCAGGCAGTAGCCGATTATAACAATGATAATTGGAAAAGGTTTGGCACAACAGATGATAAGGGTCAGATTAATTTATCGTTTGATAAGCCGGGAACCTACTATGTGTCATCTACATCCCTTTATGAAAATTATAATTTGTCATCAGGAAATGCCTGTGTGGCACCGCCTATTGCAGTGATAAATGTAAGTGATGACAGAGGGGAAGTAACGGAAACATCTACTGAAAAAGATACAGGTGAAACAGGTACAACACCACAGGAAAGTACGGGCAGTCAGGAGACTAATACTGAAACAGGAACAAAAAATCCTGATGTAACTACAGAAAATGTGGAAGACTACACCGGCAACATTATAAAAAACATAGAAATAAGTAATGGTGTTTCAGATAACGCATTAAAGTATAGCCTGGATTCTCAGTTTCAAAACAATAGAAATGAATATAACATTACAATACCCGATTATGAGAACTCAGTTTGTGTGAGAGCAGCGTTAGACAACAGTGGAATTAATGACGCAGAGATAGTAGTAAATTATACAGACATAAATGGAGAAAACAGGGTAGTTTCAATTGTTGGAGACGATGAACTTGGAAAGAAACTTAACAGGATAATTGAAACAGGAGCAGGTGGAAATCAATTTACAATAACAGCAACTTATAAAAATAAAAAAGAAAATTACACTTTTAATATTATAAGGAAGCTGTCATTGAAAAATCTGTCTGTAAAAAGTACGGATAACAACATTGATTTACAACCAAAGTTTGACCAAAACACAAATGAATATGAAATAAACATACCTGAAAGTTTAAAGGAAATTACTTTAACGGCAGTTCCTTATATGAAAAATCAATACAAGGTTTACATAAATGGAAAAGAAACAGAGAGTGGCAATGATTACACAGTTAGCACAGATAACAATGTAGAAATAAAGCTTGAAAAGGATGGCTGTGAAAGTAATTTATACATCTTAAAAATTAATAAAACAAAACTTGTAAGTGTAGATTTTGAATTGACGAAAGAAAGTGTTTTACAGGTAAAAAATTCAAATAAAGAAACAATTGTTAGTGAAAAAGTTCCTGAAGATAAATATACTCTTGAGAATTTACTTCAGGGCGAAGAGTACTCCTATGTAATCACAAAAAATGGCTATGTATCTAAAAATGGAACTTTTAAAGCAGGGGAAGTTTCAAGTATTAATGGAATTTTAAGGGAAGCTCAGAATAATGAAACAATAAACAAAAACATTAAATCTCAGTGGAGTAATTTCAGAGGTAATAGTGACAATAATGCAGTAACAGATTCATTAACTGCTACAGATTACAAAAACTCAATGTTGTATTGGGCAAAAAAAGTAGGCAAGGGCTATGGCAGTGGAGCACCAAGTTCACCAATTCTTGTGGGGGAAGATTTGGTTTATACTACAGCAACATCAGTTGTAAAAATTAATACAATTACAGGAGAGATAATTAAAAGTGGAGACATGATTAGAACTTCAGCTTTTAATATTACACCACCAACTTATGGAGATGGAATGATTTTTGTGGCACTGGCAAGTGGTGCCGTACAGGCGTTTAATGCGGATACATTGGAATCTTTGTGGGTTTATGAAGATCCGTTACATGGTCAACCTAATTCGCCAATTACATATCACGATGGTTATGTGTACACGGGATTTTGGAATGGTGAAACAGGCGTTGCTAATTATGTTTGTCTTTCTGCTACAGATGAAAATACAGGTAATCAGACTGAAAGCAAAGAAGCAACCTGGACATATACTTCAAAAGGTGGGTTTTACTGGGCAGGCAGTTATGTTAATGATAATTATCTGGTAGTTGGAACAGATGATGGAGCCAGTGCAGACGAGACAGGAAATGGCTCACTGCTTGTATTAAATCCATTAACAGGAAAAGTAATTTCAAAATACAGTGACATTAGAGGTGATGTGAGAAGCACCATTACCTATGATAAAGATACTGACAGATTTTATTTTACATCAAAAGGAGGAGATTTCTGTTGTGCAAAAATTGACTCCAAAGGAAATATAGAAGAGATTAAGAAAACAGACCTTGGTAGCGCAAGTACATCCACACCTGTAATTGCAAACAGGCGGGCATATGTTGGTGTAAAGGGTAACGAGCAGTTTGGAGTAAACTCAGGGCACCACATTGCAGTTATAGATTTAGAGAATATGAGCATAGCTTACAGCCTTTTAACAAGAGGTTATCCACAGACAAGTGGACTTGCCACAACAGGCTATGAACAACAGGACGGCTATACCTATGTTTATTTTATAGATAACTATGAGCCAGGTAAGGTAAGAGTTCTGAAAGATAAACCGGGTCAAAGCTCAGCAATTATAACAAGGGACAGCGAGTACGAAGACGAAAATGACTACAATGTTTTGTTTTCACCAAAGGGTGAACAGGCAAACTATGCAATATGTAGTTTGATAACTGATGAATACGGAACAATGTATTTCAAAAATGACTCGGCATATATGATGGCTCTTGGCAGTAAAATAACCAAAATAATGGTTACAAAGAAGCCTGACAAATTAGTTTATAAGGCTGGTGAAACATTTGACTCTACAGGTATGGAAGTTACGGCTTTTTATTCAAATGGAAAAACAAGAGATATTACAAAATACGTTACTGTGGAAAACAAAAAATTAACAGCCAACATGACAGACATAGAAGTGTCATTTGAACATGTTTTGTATAACGATGAATTAAAGAATTATGAAAAATTTGAGCCTTTAATTGACACAGTAGACATAACTGTCATTGACGAGGCAGGGGAAAAGCAGGCATCAAATGTTGTAAACAAAATCAACTTAATTGGCGACAATATTACAATAAATTCCAAACAGGCAATTTTTAATGCAAGAAATGCTTATAACAGTTTAGATAGTTCATTAGAATTTCTTGTTAGCAACTACGGAAAACTAACAAAAGCTGAGGCAACTTTCAAACAGGTAGCAGCTAAATATTTCAGCCAAAATCCGTTGAAAACAAAATGGGATAATAAGTTATTCCAAACAATAAACATAAGTTGGAATAGTTTAAAACAGGCTGATGGATATTTAGTTTACAAATTGAATTCAGCAGGAAAGTATGTGGAAGTTGCAAACATAACAAAGTTAAATTTCAAAGACACAACAGCTATAGTTGGACAAACTTACAAATATAAAGTTATTCCATACATAAAAATTTCAAATAGCAAGATGGGAATAATTTTAGGTAAAGCTTCTGCTATACAGGCAAAGTCAAAGCTAGGAAAAACAGAGAGAGTGAAGCTTTCTAAAGCAAAGAAGAAATACATAAAAATTAAATGGAAGGGAAACAAAAACTGTAGCGGATATGTAATTTACAAAAAAACAGGTAAGAAATTTAAAGTTGTTAAAACAGTAACCACTAACAAAAAGATTACATATTTAGACAAAAAAGTGAAACTTAACAAAAAGTATTCTTACAAAATTAGAGGATACAGAATTGTTAGTGGAAAGAAAATTTATGGTGATTTTTCAGCTATTAAAAGCTTAAAAATAAAAAAATAAAAAAGGAGAAAGAGATGAAACATGTAGGAAAAAAGCTACTTGCTTTACTGTTAGTATTATCAATGCTATCAGGGATGTCATTTAACAACGTGACAATTGCAAGTGCAGAAGAAACAACGGCGGCTTGTATTACATTAAGTAAAAATGTGAAAAGTGAAGTTGAGGATACAACTTATATTTACAATGGTTACAAGCCAAATTTAGGAGCAAAATTTACAGATAGTGAAAAACATAGTCTGGTTTATTATGAAAGCAGAAGTGTTTACGATGAAGAAAGTGGAAAATGGTCAGAAGCATCAGACTTCTCAGAAATCGTAATAGGTTTTGCAAGTAGTTTGTCAGAATATGCCGTAACAGAAAACACTCCAGGCAGATATAAGTACACTTGGAAGGCGTATTGTAAGTCAACAGGAGAATTTTCTAAGGAAACTTACACTGTGGATTTAACAGTGGAAGATCCTAAAACAACAGTATATAACATGACATTTTATGTTGGACAGGATAATAATGGAAAAAATAAAAATCCCAAAATTAAATTATACAAAACAACAGGTCATGATGGAGATGGATATGATACATTTAATGAAGATGATGAAATAGAAATTACTGACAATGGTATAGATGCCAGCGGCCAGTATAGAGTATACACTACTTCTTTACTTGGAGCCACATATTCATACAGAGCTTATGGCTATGATGAAAGCACAGATGACTATACTGTGCCAATGGGTGGTATGAATGTTAATATTCCAATGGCATCAAACGTTACCCAGTCAGGTTATGACTCAAAGTCAGTGTATATTAAATGTGCAAATGTTGGTTCAAACAGTAAATACGATGGAACTAATTATTTAACAGAAGACCAGTACACAACGCAGGTAGTATGTCCATATTATAATTGTATTGCAACACCGGGCACACCTATTGTAAAAAATAATATTACATATTATCCTTATATGCTTATTGCGCAGGGCAATGCCTGTCTTTATAATTATTTTTCAAATCCAAATGATGATGTTGCAGACAATTATGATCTTATGTATGGATATGGAATAAACAAGACAGTAAATAAAGGTTATTCTGTAGATACATGGAATGCAGCAGTGGCTAAAAGAATTACATCAGAGATTACAGTACCTGATGAAGCAAAGGCGCAGGTTTTCTTCCAGATGAATAACTTTAATGACAGGGAAATTGAAAGCTATAAGCAGAAAACAAATTCAGATGGAACAGTAACCTGGTCATTCTATGTGCCAAAATCAAATGGAAATTATTCTTATCGTGTATCAAAAGACGGTTATGTAACTAAGGCAGGCTATATGAGCCTTGGTAGTGAAGAGTCAGCTAAGATTTCAGTTGATTTAGACAGAAAAGATGTTACCAGTCATGATTTTAGCAAGCTAGGTAGCACAGTTATTAAAAGGGATGAAGCAAACTTAATTATGAATGTAAGTGATAAGAATGTAAAAAATCTAAATGTAAATGATACATTCAGACTTAGAGCTTACAGAGTTTGGGAAATTATAAACAGCGATGCAGGAAATATTATGATAGAGCCTGACTTTAATTATCAGGTATTATCAGGGGAAGACTGCATTAACATTAAGGAAGTAGAAGATAACAGAACTAATGGAAAAGGCAACTGGTTAGATATTACAGGTGTAAAAGACGGCATAGCAGTAATTGCTGTTACATACAATGCAATTGATGTAGAAGGTTCAGCAAGTTGCGGATTTTACCCTGCAATTTCTCCAAAGAGAACAGGTATTGTTGTAATTAATGTTGGAGATAAGGATTCCGATATTTTAGACGTTGGTGTAAAAAATAATAACGGTAAAAATTGGTGTTGGAATTATGACACATTTTTCTTTGACAAAGAAGAAGGAACTATGAACATTGCTCCAACAGCGAAAAGTGGAATTGCCAAAGTTGAAGTTACACCTGTTAAAACAACAGATGATTTGAACAGTAGTTTAGGTGATAGTGAAGAAATAACAGCTAATGAAGATGGCACGTATAATGTTAAACTTGAAGATGGAAACAATATTATTAAGGTTACTTCTAATAATGGCTCTGTTGACTATCAGGTAGTAAGAGCTGCAAAAATCAAAATCAATTATGAAAATATGTCAAATCCAGGTGAAGACATTATGCCAGGTGACAAAGTAAAAATTACTTTTAACGGATTATACAGATCAATTCCTAAAATCTCAGGAATTTTTAATCCGGTAATATTACAGGTTGTAGGTTATGATGAAGACAACAATCAGTACACTGGTTTAATTTCACAGTATCAGGTTGCAGACAATGGTTCACTACAAATTACAGTACCAAAAGATGTTACATTTGAAGAAGGTAAAGAAGAGACTGAGTATAAAATAAATAATGGATTTGTTAATTTACAGTCTATGTACAGTTATGCAAATGCATGGGCATTTATGTATACATTAACAGATGCAGGTGCAGGCACATGTTTTAATGCAGTTAATGTAACAGGTCAGCATTCTACAATTGCAGATTTTGGCGTTCCTGTAAAAAGAAAAGTAACATACGGGGTTAATTTTAAGGTTACAGATGAACAGGGAAATGAAATTAAAGATTATGACATAAATGTTCATGACAAGAATGCTGATGAAGACGTTACTAACTTTACAGCACTTGGTTATGGAAAATACTATTATACAATTGATGCAAAGGGCTATGTAGTTTCAAACAGCACATTCTCATTAGGTTCAAAGACTGAAACTGTAGATGGTACATATACAGTTAATGTTGTATTAAAGAAGGCAACTGAAAATGCGTGGGACGGTCAGACATTTACTGAACCACAAAAAGATGAAGATGGTACATATTTAATTAGCACCGGTGCAGAACTTGCATGGTTCGCACAGGAAGTAAATTCAGTGGCAGCTAAGTCAACATCAACAATTAATGGAAAATTAACAAAGGATATTGACCTTGCAAGCCATAATTTCCCACAGATTGGTTATTTCAACGGTGGAACAGAATATGTTTACTACGGAGGAAACTTTGAAGGAAATAATCATAAGATTTATAATTTTAGATTTGAGAAAAAAGCCAAGGTAGCAACAGGAGCTTATGGCGGTTTATTCGGTTACATAAAGGGAGCAAAAATAACTAACCTTTCAGTAGATGGTGAAGTTTTAGTGTCAGCTCTTTCTACAGTATCAGTTTCATCTGCATACACAGGTGGTGTTGTAGCTTATGCTGACAGCTCAGAACTCACAAACATAACATCAAATGTAAATGTATCTATTAAAGATTACGAAAAAGGAACATGGAATTATATTGGTGGTATTGCAGGTTATGCAAGAACAACAGTTATTAAAAACTCACAGAACTTAGGAAATATTACAGGAAATAGAAATGCAGCAGGTATTGTTGGCAGAACAAACAGTAATATTGAAAACTGTGTAAACAAAGGTAAAGTATATTCAACTGTAGGATTTGCAGGTGGTATAGTAGCAGAAATGTCATCAGGTTCTGTTAAAAACTGTATTAATACAGGAGCTGTTGAAAGCAAAACAGGTGGCACAATTGGTGGTATTGTAGGTTATGGAAATGGTTCTACAACATCTGTTATTGAAAACTGTATTTCTCTTGGAAAAGTAACAACAGAAGTAAACAGCACTACAGTTGGTTCAGTTGTAGGTTCATTAAAATATGGTACAGCTAAGAATTGCTATGGTATCTCAGAAGATGGTGTTACATGCGGTACAGTGGCAAGTAATACTAAAGAAGAAGACTGCTATACTTTTGACAATAATGATGCCTTGTTATACAAATATGCTACAGGAAAAGATTTAGATGACTGTGGTGAAAATGCTAAACAGGACATAAAGGAAATTACTTCAAAATATGAAGAATTAATTTTAAGTGATAATAGCACAGAAGATTTATTAAATGGTTTGGCAGAAATTTCTAATGAAAACTTTGATAAATGTATATTAGAAAATGAAAATGCAAGAGTAACAGTAAGAGTTCAGTCAGAAAATAAATATATTGCAGTTTCAGACACTATTGTGGTAAACGGCTATTTAGCTGAATCTTATGGATTTACAGATTCAGTAGAGGATAGTGTATCAGCATTAGACGTACTTGTTGCTGAACATGAAAAGTTATACGGTGACAAATTTACTGAAAGTACAGCAGATGAGTACCTTGTAGTTAGTGCAAACCAGTATGGAACTATGGTTTCAAAAGCATTCGGAAAAGATGCGTCAACATTTATGTATGCAGTTAATGAAAAATATCCACATAATGATACATTGGTTGATGGATACTATACAGGCTACACTGTAGACCAGGCAAAAGTAAGCGATGGAGATACAGCAGATTTCTATTTCTTACAAGATGCATCTTACAGTGATGACCTTTCAACAATTACATTAAGCACTAATGAAATTACAACTGACAAGTCATTTAATTTATCATTAAAGGGATATAATTATGCATGGTACGGAGCTTGTGAACAGTCTAAAATTGATGCAAATACACATGCTATTGAAGGGGCTAAAGTAGCAATTATTGATGTTACAACAGGAAAAATGGAAACACTTGAGAATGTTGTAACAGATAAAAACGGTAATGCCAGCGTAAATATTGACAAGGCAGGAAAATATTTTGTTACAGCTTATGTTGATGGTGAAGGTAAAACACCAATTCTTATGTCACAGGCAGTAATTAATGTAGAGTGGGCTAAACCTTTAGAAGTAAAAGGTGTTGCTGTTGCTAAGCAGAATAAAAATGTTGTTTCAGTTATGTGGAAACAGGATTTAGAACAGATTAGATTAGGACAGATTTACAATGTTTATGTAGACGGTGGACTATATAACAAATATCCTGCAGCTTCTACAATTACATATACTTTTGACAAACCGGGTAAACATACTATTAAGATTACAGCTGAGTTAAATGGCTTCGAAACAGAAGGTAAGACAGTGGAAATTGAAGTTGAGAAAGAAACAACAACTGAAAAGGCAACATCAGCAGATACAACTGCAGAAAATGTGACATCAAATACTACTGAACCGGCAAGTACGGAAGATAATGTAACACCAGTGGAAACAACAGGCGATGATATAACAAAGGTAGAAACAAGCGCAGAAGACAACACAACTACTGAACCGGCAAGTACGGAAGATAATGTAACACCAGTGGAAACAACAAGCGCAGAAGACAACACAACTACAGAATCGGTAGTTAGCACAACAGCTGAAACAACATCTAAGGTTGTAACAACAGGCAAAAAGACACCTACTACAAAAGCACCTAAGGTAACAAAGAAAGTTATAAATAAGATTGTTAAAGTTAAAAAGGCTGTAAAGAAGAAATCATCAAAGAAGATTTCCATAAAGTTACAGAAAATTAAGAGTGCAAAAGGCTATGAAGTAAGAATAGCTACAAACAAGAAATTTACAGGTAAAAAAGTTATCAAAATTAGAACAAAGAAAATAAGCTTTGTTTATAAGAAACTTAAACCAAATAAGAAATATTATGTAAAAGCCAGATTCTATAGAATTATAAAAGGCAAGAAAGTTTACGGAAAATGGGGTAAGGCTAAAAAGGTAACTTTTAAGTAAAAATTAAAAATAATTTTAAAGTTAAAATGTAAAAATCAATTGAAAAGCTAAATGAATTTTACAGACAAAAACATTGTCAGGGAAGAATGTGGCTTTCCTTTGTGTGGTGGGACATTTAAGGACCGCTACACAGGGATTACATACCTTGACAATGTTTTTTTATTATAATATAATCGATTTTAATGGCGTTGAAAGAGAGAAGTAGCTTTAATTATCGCTTATAGAGAGCAGAAGATGGTGGAATTTCTGTAGAATGAATTAATGTGAATAACACTCCGGAGCTGCAATCTGAAAGAACAAATTTAATTGGATATTTAAGAGTATCCGGATAATATTTATAACAGATAACTTGAATACAGTTTTTTGAAACAGAATTGGAAATAGTTGTAGAAGCAGATGTGTTTTAGTAGGAGAGCCGTCACCGAGCGATAATCGGAAGGTTTTTAAACCAGAGAGTGGCTGCATGGCAGTAAATCAGGTGGTACCGCGGACAACATGTTCGTCCTGAATAATTGTTTTCAGGATGAATGATATAGATATAATTAAGAAAGATTCATTCTGAAAAGGGATGAATCTTTCTTGCTTTAAATAATATTAAATTTAATAATATTAAACTTAAAACTTCAAATAAATATATAAGCAAAGTTGAGTTTCATCTTTCTGTTACATACAGGCAATTAAACAACAAAAACACTCATTAACAATTTGAAGGGAGAAAACTAATGGACGTAAACACAAACAACATCTATCGTGATGTGACAATTGACCAGCTTAGCGAAGCAAACGTTGGTGAAACAAAGAAAATTGCCGGATGGATTGAAAACATTCGTGACCATGGTGGAGTATCATTTATTGACCTTAGAGATATGTATGGTGTAATGCAGGTAGTTATGCGTGACACATCACTTCTTGAAGGACTTAGTAAGGAAGATTGTATTTCAGTAGAAGGACCTATTGAACATAGAGATGAAGAAACATACAATCCAAAGATTCCAACAGGAACAATTGAATTAGAAGCAAAGGAAGTTAAGGTACTTGGTAAGACTTACAGACAGCTTCCATTTGAAGTAATGACATCAAAGGAAACAAGAGAAGACGTAAGACTTAAATATCGTTATCTTGACCTTAGAAATACAAAAGTAAAAGATAACATGATTTTCAGATCAAATGTTATTTCTTATTTAAGACAGAAGATGACAGAAATGGGATTCTTAGAAATTCAGACTCCTATTCTTTGTGCATCATCACCTGAAGGAGCAAGAGATTACATTGTTCCAAGTAGAAAATTTAAAGGAAAATTCTATGCATTACCACAGGCACCACAGCAGTATAAGCAGTTACTTATGGTGTCAGGATTTGATAAATATTTCCAGATTGCACCTTGCTTTAGAGATGAAGACGCAAGAGCTGACAGATCTCCTGGAGAATTCTATCAGTTAGACTTTGAAATGAGTTTTGCAACACAGGAAGATGTATTTAGAGTTGGTGAAGAAGTATTAGCAGACACATTTAACAAGTTTGCACCTGAAGGTTATGAAGTAACACAGACTCCATTCCCAATTATCAGCTACAAAGAAGCTATGCTTAAGTACGGAACAGATAAGCCTGATCTTCGTAACCCATTAGAAATAATCGATGTAACTGATTTCTTCCAAAGATGTACATTTAAGCCTTTCCACGGAAAGACAGTTCGTGCAATTAAGGTTGAACAGAAGTTATCAAAAGGCTTCCACGAGAAGTTGCTTAAGTTTGCACAGAGCATTGGTATGGGTGGACTTGGTTACTTAGAAGTATTAGAAGATGGCTCATATAAGGGACCAATTGACAAATTTATTCCTGCTGAAATGAAAGATGAAATTAGAGAAATGGCTGGTCTTAAAGCATTAGATACAATTTTCTTTATTGCAGATACAGAAAAGACTGCATCAATTTATGCAGGACAGATTCGTACAGCACTTGGTGAGAGACTTGACTTAATTGATCAGAAATCATATAAGTTCTGTTACATTAATGACTTCCCAATGTATGAATATGATCCTGAAGAAAAGAAGATGATTTTCACACATAATCCATTCTCAATGCCACAGGGTGGTCTTGAGGCACTGGAGACAAAGGATCCTGAAGATATTCTTGCATACCAGTATGACATTGTATGTAACGGTGTTGAATTATCATCAGGTGCAGTTAGAAATCACGATATGGAAATCATGGTTAAAGCTTTTGAAATTGCAGGCTACACAGAAGATGACTTAAAGGAAAAATTTGGAGCTTTATACAATGCATTCCAGTTTGGTGCTCCACCACATGCAGGTATGGCACCAGGCGTGGACAGAATGATTATGCTTCTTAGAAATGAAGAAAACATTCGTGAAGTTATTCCATTCCCAATGAATGGTAATGCTCAGGACTTAATGTGTGGTGCTCCAAGCGAAGTTACAGAACAGCAGTTAAGAGAAACACATATTAAAGTTAGACAGTAAATTAAATAGATATATAAGCTTTAATTAAAAGTGAAGTATAAACTATAAATATTAAAAAACAAGTTGTTTGATATGCATAGAAATGTTGAATTAAAGCAGCATTAGCAGATTCAGGCAACTTGTTTTTTGTAATAGGAAATTCCCACGAAATTGAGGGAGAAAATTTAATGAAGAATAAACAAAAAACTATAAAAATTATTGGAAGTGTAGCAATTATTTTAATTGCAATTCTGGTTATTACAAAAATTATTACATATAACGTTGGAAACAAAAGTATATTTTCGGTTTTCTTTAAAGGACAAGATTCCAATGTAGCTGGTAAATTGTTAGAATCACCTCATGAAATTAAAAAAATAGGGAAATATTCTATAGAATTAGACCAGCAATTGTATGATAGCAAAACAGGGGTAGGCTATTTATTATTTAAAATAAAAAAAGAGAACGGTGTACCGGAAATTAACTTAAACGATTCAGGGCAATGCTCAGGTATAGGATTTGGTGAAAATCAAAGACTATATTTTGAAGTGGGTGCATCAAATAATACAACTTATGAAATCAAAGGCAATACTTTATACGCATATATGGATTTTATTAAAGATAAGGATAAGGATTTCTATGTGAAATTAGGGGATTACCAAACACGAAAAGAATATAATTTTAATATTAAAGACACAAGTTATGTAAAAACTTATAAGGATGGGGATACAACAGTAGAAATTTCACCTTTAGGCGTTTCAATTTCAGCAAAAGAAAAGAGTGCAGGAATGAGTCTTGTTGTTTACACCAATAAAGGAAAGAAAGAACTTATCAACACAAAGAAAGACATTGGCACAAATGCACACGAAAGCTCAGAGGTATATAAGGGTAAGTCTAAAAGCTATCAGTACATTTTAAAGTTCAAAAATCTTTTGGATATATTCAAGATTGAAAAGATAGAATTTAATGGAAAAAGCGAATAGAAAACGAGTTTACCGAAGAAACTTTTTCTGCTATACTCAAAAAAGAAATAAAAAGCAAACAGGGGAGTAAATAAAGGTATTGCTGATTAGAAATTAATTTTTAAATATTGAATATAAAGAAAAATAATAATAACTTTAGGAGAAAACAATGTACAATACAATTATTTTTGATTTAGATGGAACGTTACTTAATACAATAGAGGATCTTACGGATTCTGTTAATTACATGCAGAGAAAATATGGATTGAAAGAAGACAGTGTAGATACTGTCAGACAGCATGTAGGAAATGGATTAAGACTTTTAGTTGAGCGTTCGGTTCCGGATGGTCAGGATAATCCACAGTTTGAAGAAATGTTTAAGTGTCAGAAGGATTATTATCAGGAACACTGTCAGATAAAAACATGTGCATATCCTGGAATTATGGAATTATTAAAAGAATTACATAATATGGGAATTAAGATGGCAATAGTATCAAATAAGGCCCATGAAGCAGTTCGCGAATTAAATGATATTTATTTTAAACATTATATTGAGGTGGCTATTGGGGAAAATGAGGAAGCAGGCATTAAGAAAAAACCGGCACCTGACAGTGTAAATCAGGCACTTAAATTATTAGGGGCAGAGAAGTCAGAAGCGATTTATGTAGGGGATTCAGAGGTGGACAGAGCCACAGCTGAGAATGCAGGTTTGGATTGTATTTCATGTAGTTGGGGATTTAGAGAACGTTCACTACTTGAAAGTTTGAAGCCAATGGCTATTATTGACAAGCCGGAAGAATTGTTGAAGTTTGTACAGGAATAAAAGAGAAGTCGTAAATCAACTTTTATGTACATATTGGGATGTGTCTTAAAGTTGATTACTTACAATTATACAGGCAAAGGTAAAATAACGGCTTGTATAATTGAATGAATAATAAAAAGTCTGTTGAATATTTAGAGTCTTACTAAATATTTAACAGACTTTTTTGACTTTCTAACAAATAATTGGAGTGGATTCCAAAAAGATTATTACACACTGCAGGCCTTTTTTGCCAGAGCATCAGCCATATCATTGTATTTGTCGCCGGAATGTCCTTTGACTTTACAAAAAGTGATATTTACGTGTTTTTTTGCTTTATTATAAAATTTCTTGTAGGCGATTGTGCCTTCTTTAGTGGCATTCCATTCACCGGTACACCATTTGGCGATTCCCATGTAGTCGTAATAAATGGATAGATATTTTATATTATGGTTTATTGCGTATTCCATTGCTGCTATGGCACCATATATTTCACCGGCAACATTTCGCATTGTGGCAAGGCTTGGATCATTGCCTCTGTCATATAATTTAATTTCTTTGCCGTTATGAAATAAAACGACACCATATCCAAAAATCTTTGTAACTGAGTTAAAGCTTCCGTCAACATAGGCCACAGCTTTTGTGCTACTTGATAAAGGAATATCATTATCTACAGGTTTTTCATTTTCAATAGGAGTAGTGTCATTTTGGTCAAAAGTATTCATATTGAAAATATCCATTTGTTCTCCGTTCCAACCCATATAGTTGTAAGCTTCAGTTTTAGTTTTAAAGCTCTTGTATAAAGCACCCGGATAGCCATTTACACTGGCCTTACATTGATCCCATGTTTCAAAAATTCCGGTAGTTCTTCCAACTTTTACTGCGTAATATTTAGTTGCCATGCAAAATCCCCTTTCTAATATAATATTAAAGCGGTGCCAAATGTAAAAGACACCGCTATGATTTTAAAATGAGTTATTTATTTTAAATTTCGATTCAGCAGTTGTTGTTTCTGCAACAGTTGTAGTTTCCTCAGGTTCTTTTTTTAACCAAGGATTGTTCTCTTGTGGATCAGTTGGATCCCAATTTCTGTTTTTGTTTTTCTTTTTAATCTTCTTAATTTTTTTTATTTTTATAAGTGGTTTTTCACCCTTTTGACTATAAATTGTAACAATTGTTCCATCAGGACAATTATCGTATATCCATTTGATGTTTCCAGCTTGTAATCTGACACAACCAAGGGACGCCGGTTTTCCGATTTTGTTATATTCCCAATACTCTAATGAGTCATAAGAGTCGGAAGTGTAAGGAACAGAGTGGAGCATAATCTGTCCGTAAATTCTAACAGCATACTGGGCGTAAGTTCCATCAACCATTAAACGCCAATCATATCTTTGGTATATTGAGTATGTGCCAAGAGGTGTATCTTCAGGATTTAGACCTGTTGAACACCAAAATGTTTTGTATGGTATGGTACATTCACCGTTTTTATCTAATGTGTAAACAGTAACAAAGTTTTCGTCCCTATTAACAGTAATCATGTATGGTAAACGGTCTTTATACTTCTTTCGGTATTTGGCAGTTTTCTTAAGTAGTCTTTTGGCTGCTTTTTTGTTTTTTGAAAGTTTGTGAACTTTCATTTTTGCCGTAGTAGACTCAACTTCTGTAGTAGTTTCCTTTAGATTAAAATTGCCTGTAAATTTATCATTTGCTGTAATTCTTTTATTGTTAGAATCATTATCGGCAACATTGTTATTGCTTTTAGGGGCATGCGTAAATGCCAAAAAAAGAGCTACTACAATTATGGTAATAAAGGCTGCAAGCCCTAGTTGTTTTCTATTTCTATTTATCATTAATATTTTCTCCATTTTTTCTTTTGTCAGGATATATTTTATAATTTAATTAAACTAATTGCAATAGAATATATATGGAAAGTGAATATAGTTTGAAAACAGGGAAAATATAGTTTATAATTAAAATCGCGGGTAAGCGCAAAAGGTATATTAGTTGCCTTGTCCCTTAATCTTATTAAAAATTTTCATTTTGGAAGGAGTAAAAAATGGGATACACTAAACAGAAAATTTTAAACATAGCAGAAACTGAGGATGTAGAATTTATCAGACTCCAGTTTACTGATCTTTTTGGAACATTGAAAAATGTGGCTATTACTAAAAGTCAGTTAGCAAAAGCATTAGATAACAAGATAATGTTTGATGGATCATCCATTGAAGGATTCGCAAGAATCGAGGAATCTGACATGTATCTATATCCTGATTATGATACATTCGAAATTTTACCATTTAGACCACATCAGGGAAAAGTTGCAAGACTTATTTGTGACGTTTACAAGCCGGATGGAAAACAGCTTGAAAATGATCCAAGATATATTTTAAAGAAAGTAATTAAAGAAGCAGCAAGTATGGGCTATACATTTAATGTAGGTCCTGAATGTGAATTCTTCTTATTCCATACAGATGATAATGGAAACCCAACAACAATTAGTCATGAACATGGAAGTTACTTCGATTTAGGACCAACAGATTTAGGTGAAAATGCACGTAGAGACATGGTTCTTAATTTAGAAGAAATGGGATTTGAAGTTGAAGCATCTCATCACGAGGTAGCCCCTGCTCAGCATGAAATTGATTTTAAATATGGTGAAGCATTAAAAACAGCAGACAGAATTATGACATATAAACTTACTGTAAAAACTATTGCTAAAAGACATGGACTTTATGCTTCATTTATGCCAAAGCCAAAGTATGGCATGTGTGGTTCAGGAATGCATATTAATATGTCTTTATGGGATAGCCATGGAAATAATATTTTTGCAGATGCAAGTGATGAAAATGGATTAAGCAAAGAAGCATACAGTTTCATAGCAGGTATTATGGAACATATGAGTGCAATGTCAGCTATTACAAATCCAATTGTAAACTCATACAAGAGACTTGTGCCGGGATTTGAAGCACCTACATATATTGCATGGTCTGCAACAAACAGAAGCCCACTTATTAGAGTACCGGCTGCAAGAGGAACAGGTACAAGAATTGAACTTAGATGCCCTGACTGTGCTTGTAACCCATATCTTGCATTTGCGGTATGTTTAGCAGCAGGTTTAGATGGAATTAAGAGAAAACTTACACCAAAGGAAAGTGTTCAAAAAGATATTTTCTCAATGACAGATGCAGAAAGAGAAGAGGCTGGTATTAAAAATTTACCAAAGAACCTTTATGAAGCTGTAAGAGAAATGAGAAAATCGCCATTTATGAAAGAGGTACTTGGAGAAGAAGTATACAAAAAATACATTAATGCAAAGGAACAGGAATGGATGGAATATACTTCACAGGTAACAGATTGGGAAATTAACAGATATTTGGACCGCATTTAGTGTAGGAGGCAAAGTTGGCAGGAATTATAGTAGTGTTCCCAAAAAATGAAGACAGCAAGGCTATTCGTAATTTACTTGTACACAATGGTTATGATAATGTGTTTCATTGTAGCACAGGGGCAAAAGCAATAACTTTGGCAGATTCATTGGGCGAGGGAGTAATTATCAGTGGATTTAGAATGCCAGATATGCCGTACACGGATATTTTGGATTATGTTGAAGGACGATTCGAAATGCTTTTGGTTGCATCAAGACAGAAACTTCTTGAAGATGAAAGAGGAGTGGCAATGGTTGAGATGCCTATAAAAGTTCGAGATTTTCTTAATTCAGTTGAAATGATGCAAAATAATATTTACGCAAAGTTTTCACGAAAAAAGAAATCACCCCCAAAAAGAACAAAAGAAGAGCAAAGCATTGTGGATGAGGCAAAGGCAGTATTAATGGAGAAAAATAATATGTCAGAAAATGAAGCTCACAGATACGTTCAGAAGTCTGCCATGGATAGTGGCAGAACTATGGTAGAAACTGCAGAGTCAATTCTGAAAATTATGTATAAAGATTAAATTAATTTTATATTTAGGAGGACTGAAAAAAATGTACAAAATTAATGAGAACTATTTAAAATTACCTGGAAGTTATTTATTTTCTAATATTGGAAAAAAAGTAGCTGCTTACAAGGAAGCAAATCCTGATAAGGATGTAATCAGTTTAGGAATAGGTGACGTAACACAGCCACTTTGCCCTGCTGTAATTGACGCTATGCATAAGGCTGTTGATGAAATGGCAAATGCAGAAACATTTCATGGTTATGCCCCTGATTTAGGCTATGAATTTTTAAGAAGTGCAATTAGAGATAATGACTACAAGGCAAGAGGTGTTGACATTGCTCTTGATGAAATTTTTGTAAGTGATGGAGCAAAGTCAGATTCAGGAAATATTGGTGATATTTTCTCAGTTGATAATAAAATTGCTGTATGTGATCCGGTTTATCCTGTATACGTAGATACAAATGCAATGGCAGGCAGAACAGGTGATTACATAGCAGAACAGGAAAGATGGAGCAACGTAATTTACATGCCATGTACAAAGGCAACAAATTTTGCACCTGAACTCCCAAAGGAGACACCGGATATTATTTATCTTTGCTTTCCAAATAACCCTACAGGTTCTACAATTACAAAATCACAGCTTCAGGAATGGGTTGATTATGCTAATAAAGTTGGTGCAGTTATTATTTACGATGCAGCTTATGAAGCATACATTTCAGAAGACGATGTGCCTCACACAATTTATGAATGTGATGGAGCAAAAACATGTGCAATTGAACTTAGAAGTTTTTCTAAAAATGCCGGATTTACAGGAACAAGACTTGGCTTTACTGTTATTCCAAAAGAATTAAAATCAAATGGCGTTATGTTAAATTCATTATGGGCAAGAAGACATGGAACAAAATTCAACGGAGCCCCATATATTATTCAAAGAGCAGGAGAAGCTGTTTACTCAGAAGCAGGAAAGGCTCAGACAAAAGAACAGGTTGCTTACTATATGAACAATGCAAAAGTTATTATGGATGGATTAAAGAACGCAGGTTTCTCAGTAAGTGGTGGTGTAAATGCACCATATGTATGGCTTGAAACACCTGATGGAATGTCATCATGGGAGTTCTTTGATCACCTTCTTACAAATGCAAATATAGTTGGTACACCAGGTTCAGGATTTGGACCAAGTGGAGAAGGATACTTTAGACTGACAGCATTTGGTACTTACGAAAATACACTTAAAGCAATTGAAAGAATTAAGAGTTTATAATTTTGAATAATTAAATAGACTAAATATTAAGGGGAGGTAAAAAACTCTCCTAAAAGCAAAACAGCTATGAGCATTGATATGGGCCCATAGCTGTTTCTTTTCGGTGAAAATGGCAAAGGAGCTTTCAGCATCATTAGCCTCAAAAGGACTTATATGTTGCCTAGCTTCTTTTTTCTGTTATAATATAATAGGTGTTTGGCACATCAATATAATAGGTAAATGAGATTTTGCCTAGAAAAACAGAAAGGAGGAGAACATGTTAGGCGGATTATTTAGCAATAAAAGTACCGCAGCAGTATTTGTAGATTACGAACACTGGTATTATGGATACAAAAATATTTTTGCAATGCGTCCGAACGTTGAGGAATGGTACAAGGAACTTAAAGAAGAATATAATGTTAAGTCAATTACATTTTTCGGAGATTTTCATGGAAGTTCCATTGAAAGAGATTTAGAAAGATTAGAAAAGTTATCAAAAAATGTTGTCCATACGGCCAGCACAAAAGATGGTGTGGACAAGGACTTTACAGATTTTATTATTTTGGATGCGATATATCGTGAAGCTGCTAAGAAGAATTCACCAGAAGTATTTATAATATTTACGGGGGATGCACATTTTAATTTAGCAATAAAATATTTAAGAGAGCTTAAGAAAAAAGTTATTGTATATGGTGTAAAACATTCACTTAGCAACAAGCTTAAAGCTTCAGCAAATTCATATGTGGAGATGCCAAGATCAAATCAGGAAAGAAAATATTATTATGACGCAATTTTACAGTCTTTATATATTTTAAAGAAAAGACGCAAAATGGCAACTTATTCAAAAACTGTTGAGAACGTTTCAGCACACAGTGGTGTGTCTAGAGAGCGAATTCAGGCTGCATTAGACGATTTAATGAATAATAAGTATTTGAATATGACTGAAAAGAAATACCATGGTAAAAAGCCAAAAATTCTAGAAGCAGATTGGAACAAATTAAAAGCTGACGGTTTGTGGAAAGAAAAAGCATAGTATTTTATTTGGAAGCAATTTATATGAGAACATTTTATATGAAAAACAATATTTTTATATAATGACAAAAAGCTTAGGTGTTAACAACCTAAGCTTTTCTGTTATAAAAAATCTTTTTGTATAAAATTATAATTCACTGTATCCATAACCGTTGACAATTGCCTCCACAGCCTTGCCGGCTTTACAAAGAGGACAATCATTATGAGTATACGCTTCATAATTTGGAATGTCATCTGCTCTAAACAATGCATCAATTCTATGTCCGTCAATAGAATCAACAGCACTAAAGATAGAAGAAATTCCCTGAAGAATTCCACCGTAGTATTGAATACATTCTATGCTGTTACGAACTGTCTTGCCTGTTGTAGCTGAAGCAAGAAGCAAAAGTACGTTTTTGCCTGCAATTTCAGGTTTCAGATTGTCTCTGAAAATCATCTGACCATTATTGTTAAATTCAGGTGTTACAACATAAATTGTTTTGTGAGCATTCATTGATAAAATTCCTGCTCTGCTTAATTCACTTGCAAGAAATGCACCAATGACTTCACAGCCTTCAATACAGACTATTGTGTCAATAGGCTTGCCCATCACATTGTAGTAATCTTTCATTGCGATGGCTATTCGTTCAGCCTCGTTCTGACGTGTCTTCATGGTTGTCATATCAAGGTAATTGTTAAGGTGTGAATGTGTTGAAACAAAATGTCCCGGAATTACCTTAATTGCGATGTTAGGATCTTTTTTTGCGTAGTATTTAACTATTCTACTTTGTATCATATAACCGCCTCCTATCTTTTTTAAAATCCGTTCAACAATATAATACTATCTTATTATTTTGTTGACTGATTTTCAAGTGTAGGATTAGTTTTTTTTGACTTAATATCAATAATTTTATTAGCTATAAAAGCTACTAAAATTAATATAAGTTCAGCAACTGTTGCCCAAAGTCTTGAAACTATTGAAATAATTACTGCATACTCTTTTGGCATAATAAGAATTAATCCGGCGATTAAGATGCCTTCTCTTACACCAAGTCCTGAAACAGTAAAAATTGCAAGAATACCGATAATTGCTGATAAACCGTAAATTCCACCAACATATAGCCACTGTGAAAATCCAACGCTAGGGTAAAGTGAAACTACCAAAATGTAGAAACCTGTACCAACGATCAACCAGTTACAAATGAATAGTAGAACAACTTTAATCATTTGTGGGTAAGTTATTGTAATTTCCATATCATCTTTCTTCATTAATTTTCCAAGCTTTGAAAGGAAGAAATTAATGATTTTAGGATTAATGCAAATAAAAAACAGAATAACTAAACCAATAGTTGCCCATTTGTAGTTAGCTAATAATTCATTTGGAAAGAAGAACAGTGAAATTAAGAATAAAAATGCTGCTCCAAGTAGAGTACAAATGTTTTCAAGGAAGAAACATATTGTAACCTTTCGCATTGGAACGCCTTCTTCCTGATATCCCGGAATTCTTGCCGCAAGCATAAATACTTTTCCCGGTATATACTTACCTAAAATTGAGTAAAGATAGCTTGTTACGGCTTTAGTGTATTTAATGCTACATTTATTTAATTTTGTAATGTAGTGCCACAATGAAGCTAATGTAACTTTGTAAGCAAAGTATAGGAATATTGATAAAATAAATATGCCCCAGTTGAATTTGCCCCAGTCGATTTTTTTGATATCATCCCAACTTGTATAAAAATATTTTGCAAGGAATATTGCTACAAGAACTAAAAAAAGTATCTTGCAGATTTTCATTATATTCTTTTTGTTGAATTTATTTGATTTCATTTGTTAAAACTCCTAAAAACTTAATAGCACACGAATAAAGCACATGTAGTAATAAATTACTTTAGTAGGAACTTTGGCTAACTTATCATAGTGTTCTTCTGAATATTTTTTGTTATGTTCAGCTAACTTTAATGCAAGTTTGTGGTTCCATTTGCATTTATCACTTGTATCTAATTTTGCAGTTGTTTTCTTTGCTTTTGCAAGGTTAAATTTGAATACAAGAGCACGTTTCTGGCTTCTAACCATGTCTTTGTCACTAATATGTGTTGCGTAAATATCTCCATCAGCAATAGCCTGATTAAGAGCATCATACGCTTTCTGTGAACGAATAACACAGCTTGTGTGCTTTATAGGGTTACCCTTCATTTCTTTAAGCCAAATGTCACCGAAGCTTATGTCGCTACATTCACCAAAGTGATCCTGGCATGTCATACAACTATCTTTTTCAAAGAAATAGGCATTTTTGTAGGAACAAATTGTTTTTGAGTAAGAGAATTCCTTTGTGCTGCCATCATTGTAGATCACACTGGAAATTCCGCGCCAATGTCCTCTTCTGTAGTAAAGACGTTTGGCATTTTCACTTGTAACACCTGACTTTTCCATTGAGAGGGTAGTTGCCTTAGGAGAATGGTTGCCACTACAGTACAAACCAAGTTTAAGAACAATCTTATCTTTGAGTGATTGATCTTTTTTCATTATTGTATCTAAACCTCTTAACATACATGGTGTCATTACAACAGCAACTTTTCCGTCAAAATTTCTAACTACATCAATGTGCTTAAGAATAGGAATGTTCATATAAACACTTGATGAAGCATCTCTGATTTCTTCTTCTGTAGTTGCAATGTATGTTTTGTAAGTTAATTCGCCGTTTTCAAAAGCTGTCTTAGTTACCCAGGCACCGTCAATTTCTTTGTTCTTTAACATATTGCAAAGAAGAGCAGTAACCATACCGCCTGAAGCTGCGTTGCCACGAATGTCTTCGTTTGTTGAATAACCTTTTTTACAGCCAATGTGAGCACCAATGTATTTATCAGGATTGTTAAAATCTAATAATTTACATTTTTTTTTTGGATTTTTTGTTACATCATCTATAATTTCGCTAATATATTTAATATTGTTTCTTGAACTTGCTAAAACAGAATCAAGGTTTTTGTCAAGTTTAGCTCTAATATCATCTTCGTGAGAAACAAAGTCCTCAAAACTTTTCTTTAATTCTGATAATTCTAATTTTGAAAAGTCTATTGCGTACTGACCAAGTTCAAACATATCAAGAACTTCCTGATATTTGTGGCTCCAACCAATAAGAAGAACAGGAACTTTCTGTTCAAGGGAACCGATCATTGCATGGAATCTTGAAGCAACTAAAAATCTACATTTTCCAATGAAAGCTCTAATCTGTTCTGCATCCATTTCTTCATGGTACCAACGAACTTTGTCTTTGTTAGAAACGTCGTTATAAATTGCATCTCCAACCATAAGGTCGTTGTTTCTTGACTTTTCACTGTTAATTCTTGCTGCGTTTGCAATAAGAATTACGTTATAACCGCTTTCGTTTAAGTAGTTTACAAAGGAAACCATTGTATCCTTGTAAGGAATACCCATTTTTTCGCATTTCTTCTCAACTACAGAACTAATTGAAAGGCCAACAACATTGTCATTGTAAAAACTGTCGTCGCTACAGATTCTGTTGATTTCGTTGTTCCAGTATTCGCTGTCTTCCATTGAGAAAGCACCGTCAGCACATAACTTAACATTGTCTTTTACGCCGATACCCATAAGGTTATCGTATGTTTTCTGACCTCTGGCGCAAACAAGCTTAAGCTTTGGAAGAATCCATTTTGCTAGGAATTTGTTATAAGGATTCTTAAATGTACCTAAAGCCTGTGAATACTTAACAACAGGAGTGCCAACTAAAAGTGGAACTGCTGCACAAACAAAAGCGTAAGTATTCATTACAAAACCACGACTGTCAACAAAAGAAATACCTGCTTCGTCAACAACTAGGTCTGTGTTTGTGTAAGTTTTTAATATTTTATTTTTTAAAAGAAGCTTTTTAATAGGTGGACACCATTTAAAAAGCTTATAGAGTATAGCAAGTGGAAAAGCTATAAATAAAAGCTGTTCCGGTTTTGTGCTTGTAATATTAATAAAGTCAAAAGGTAATTGTTTCTTGTCCTCGCTTGGATAAACAGACATTAAGTTAATATTTAGTCTGTCTCCGTAAACATCGTGTAACTGTTTAATTGAACTTTGTAGCATAGCAGCGGCACCTTTGTTGCCGCTGTAGCTTGCTGCTGTAATAGCAATTGTTATATCTCTCATGATTACTCCTATTTGCTTTCTTTGTCTTCTTTGTTTTTAGCATCATTATCATAGTCGATTTTTCTTACATGGTACTGAACATCTTCCAAAATCTTGCGGTTAGCAGCAATAATGTCTGCCTGGAGTGCAATAATAAATGTTTGTACACCCATAAGTAAAAATGTGCTTGCTAAAATAAGTGACTGAACATGTCCGCTACCTGCACCCATGCCATAATATACAAGGAATCTGATTCCAAGTGCAAGTCCTAATGCGAAAAGGATGCCTCCAATGATTCCAAAGAATTTTAATGGCTTGTACATCATAAATGAACGGACAATAGTTACCATAGATCTTTTTACATATCCAAACATACTGCTGAACAAACGTGATTTTCTAAGTTCAGGGTTTGTTCTAATAGGAACAGATGTCATTGCCATCTTAGTTCTTCCTGCCTGGACAATAGTTTCAAGTGTGTATGTGTATTCATTTACAACATTTAATCTTAAAGCAGCTTCTCTGCTGTATGCTCTAAAACCACTTGGAGCATCAGGTATGTCTGATTTAGAAGCTACACGAACAGTCCAGCTTCCAAAGTGCTGTAATTTCTTCTTAAGAGGAGAAAAGTGAGCTGTGTTATCAATAGGTCTTTCACCAATAACAATATCTGCCTTTTCATCTAAAATAGGTCTTACTAATTTTTCAATGTCATCACCGTTATACTGGTTGTCAGCATCAGTATTAACAATAATATCTGCACCGTTTCGCAAACATGCATCAAGACCTGCCATAAATCCTTTGGCTAAGCCCTTGTTCTGTTTAAAGTTTACTACATAGTGAACACCCCATTTTTTTGCAACTTCCACAGTGTTATCAGCACTACCGTCATTAATAATGAGGTATTCAATCTCATCAATTCCGTCAATGTGCTTTGGTAAATCATTAAGCGCAATTTCCAGAGTCTCTGCTTCGTTATAACATGGTATCTGAATAATTAATTTCATTTCAAATCTCCTTACTGTATTTTTATATTCTACTGTACTTTAAATCTATTGTACCTTATATTCTGAAAGAGCGTAACCTTTGCTCTTTAAAAATTTAGCTAAATTTTTTCCTTTTACAATAATTGTATCAGGAACACCTACTTTATTCTTAAATGTATTGAATGTGTAGAATTTATCATTATCGCCGTAAACATCATTAGCGTTCTCAATAGCAATATTAACACTGTCTTTATCACATATAACAATAAATTCCTTCTGCTTCTTGTCGTCACGTAAATATTTTAATGTTCCTATATTAAACTGTGGCAGACCAAATTGATATGTTTTAACTAAATATCCACTCTTATGGTAGAAAATATCAGGATATTTTTCTGACACGTTTGTTTTTTCATCAATTTCTGCAATATAGTCAATGATGTTGTGAGTTCTTTCATATACTAATTCATCACGTCCACCTCTAACTTCTGAAGCTACATATCTGTAGTTAAGAGCGGAGAGAACAAATATTAAAACAGTAGCGCTGTAAATAACCTGTATTTTGTTAATACTTGTAAGTATTAATATTACAAGTAACAAACCTAATGATAGGAAGCCTGCTTTTGTGAAAGCTTCCGTCATCTGTGGGTAAGTACCGGTTGTGATTCCGTCTTCCACGTTGAAGAACTTTGTTAATGAAATGAAGTATCTTGTATTTGTTTTTGGAACAGTAGCCAAAACAGGACTAACTTTCTTTATAAAATAAACAAATACTAAAACGTAAGACACTACAGCTAAAACTTTAGCCTTCCACTTAATAATAATTCCCTTCTTTATAACTAAAGAATAAAGGGCAATTAAAACTATAAGTCCCACAGCACCAACTGTGTAACGACCGAAAACAATACGATCAGCTCGTTTAAGTTCAACTCCTGTAAATAGTTCATATGCACTTGGAAAGAAGAATAATGCTCCCAGCGCAAAAGTTCCCATTAAGCATAAAGCGGAAAATAAAGATAAAATAGTTTCACCTATATTTTTGCATCTGTTAGCTTTTTTCAAATTAATAAATAATATTATTAATGCTGCAAAGAAGCCAATGATAACAAGTCCCATAGTTGAGGCAAAAAGGTTAAATAACCAGCCGGCAACTAATTTAAGTTCGATTAACATGCCCTTAAGTGTAAATAATTTACCAAGAGTTTCCATGTCGATTACATCAATGCTACCATGTCTTGTACCATAAATTCCATAAACGCCATTTTTAAAGAAAGCGGCCAGGAATTTGTCGATAACCATTAAAACTCCTGAGACAGGAACGTATATAAAATAATTAACTGTTTTGTGTTTGTAAACTGCAGAAATTAAAACTACAGTCATAAATGCCGCAATAATTAAAACGACACCTCTTGTATGTGTCATATAAGCATATACTGTCACAAATGCCAACACTGCTGAAAGAGTATTTCTAATGGCCTTACTTGTTGTTGAAGATAATTCTAATATTACAAGTAAAATTGGCCATGGTAAAAATATAAGCATAGCATCACAACGGGCATACATTGCATAGAGCCAAATTGAAGAAATACCAACTGCAGGTACGGATATTAATAATGCCTGTATTTTTGATTCGATTTTTAAATGCTTTCTGCAAATATGATATGAAATAACAGGTATAAAGCTCATAATAAGCATGTTAAATGATATCATTGCCTTGTACATATAAACAGGATTGCTTCTGAATGCCATATAAATAGGATAATATAAAGCAGAGAATGCATATTTGTAATAAAAACCTCCCATTGTTTGTACACAAAAGCTCCAATCATCTCCTGCCATAAAAGCTGTATTGGCAACTGTACCTGTTTCATCAAGTACATACGGAAGTGATAGTGTTGAGGCAAAGAAAACAGTTGTTATTGCAAAAACAGCGTAAATCAGTATCTTTACATCTCTATCAGACATGTTTTTAAGAAAACTTTTCATATGCTATAAATCCTTTCGTGTTATAAAAATATTAAATTGTTTTTTGACAGCATTAAAAGGGTTTGCAGATATATAAATATTTGCAAACACCTGATGAAAAAATATTAAGTAATTTTGCTTAAGTCAAATGTTATTTTTTTAAACGTATTATAATAGGAAATAATCAATATTAAATAGGTATAAATAAATAACAAACAAAGTATAAGATAGTTGTAATAAAAAGTCAATAATAGTGATAATAACACTTAATGGCAATATTTTTTAAGTATATTGTGAAGAATATTAGTTATATTTTGTAGCTAATTGATTTTTGCATTGTTTTTATGTAAAATATAGACTATATGTAAATTTTACCCAAAACAGAGGTATTAAGATAGAAGGAGGTTTCAATGGCTAACGTTATTTCAGACGAAACAATTGAATATGTTGGTATTTTAGCGAAGCTTGAATTGTCCGACGAGGAAAAAGAAAAAGCAAAAGAAGATATGGGAAAAATGCTTGATTACATTGACAAACTTAATGAACTTGATACAAGCAACGTTGAACCTATGAGTCACGTATTCCCTGTAAACAATGTTTTCAGAGAAGATGTTGTTACTAATGGTGACGATAGAGAGAATATATTAAAGAATGCACCGGAAGAAAAAGATGGCGCATTTGTTGTACCAAAAACATTTGATTAATAATAAGGAAAATTATAAATTAAAGTTTCAGAAAGAATTAATGTAATTTATCGAAAGGAACAAATATGAGTTTAATGAATCTTACAGCTGTTCAATTAGGTAAAAAAATCAAAAGCGGTGAAGTGAAAGTTGAAGATGCCGTTCTTGATGCTTTTGCACAGATTGAAGCAGTGGAAAGCGATATAAACAGTTATGTAACTGTGTTAGAAAAAGAAAAAGTATTAACTAAGGCAAAGGAAGTTCAGGCAAAAATAGATGCAGGAGAGCTTACAGGACCTATAGCAGGTGTGCCTGTGGCAATAAAGGACAACATGTGTACAGAAGGAGTCTTAACAACATGTAGTTCAAAAATATTAGAAAACTTTAATCCAACATACACAGCTGAGGCTGTTTTGAATTTGGAAAAAGCAGGAGCCATTATAATAGGAAAGACTAATATGGATGAGTTCGCAATGGGCAGTACAACAGAAACTTCTCATTACGGGGTAACAAAAAATCCTTGGAACAATGAACATGTACCAGGTGGTTCATCAGGTGGTAGCTGTGCAGCCGTTGCAGCAGAAGAATGTTCATATGCCCTTGGTTCAGACACAGGTGGATCAATTAGACAGCCAAGTTCATTTTGTGGTGTAACAGGTATTAAGCCAACATATGGTACAGTATCAAGATACGGTCTTATTGCTTACGGTTCATCACTTGATCAGATTGGACCAGTTGCAAAGGATGTTACAGACTGTGCAACAATTTTAGAGACAATAGCAAGCTATGATCCCAAAGATTCTACATCAGTAAAAAGAGAATCATATGATTTTACAAGTGCCTTGGTAGATGATGTAAAAGGTTTAAAGATTGGTATTCCAAAGGGCTATTTTGGTGAAGGTCTTGACAGCGAAGTTAAAGAAGCAATTCTTAATGGTGTAAAAGTTCTTAAAGAAAAGGGAGCTGTTGTTGAAGAATTTGACTTAGATTTAATAGATTATGCAATTCCTGCATATTACGTTATCGCAGCAGCAGAAGCAAGCTCAAACCTTGCAAGATTTGATGGTGTAAAATACGGTTATCGTACACCTGAGTACGAAGGACTACACAACATGTACAAGAAAACACGTTCCGAAGGCTTTGGTGCGGAAGTTAAGAGACGTATTATGCTTGGTTCTTTCGTATTAAGTTCAGGATATTATGATGCATATTATCTAAAAGCATTAAGAACAAAGGCTTTAATTAAGAAGGCATTTGATGAAGCTTTTGCAAAATATGATGTTATTATCGGACCTGCAGCTCCAACAACAGCACCAAAACTTGGTGAGAGCTTATCAGATCCAATTCAGATGTATTTAGGTGACATTTATACAATTTCAGTAAACTTAGCAGGACTTCCGGGAATCAGTGTTCCTTGTGGGACAGACAGTAAGGGACTTCCAATTGGCATGCAGATTATTGGAGATTGTTTCAAAGAAAATAATATTATCAGAGCAGCTTATGCATATGAACAGTCAAGAGACTATGAAAGATGCAAAGTAGCAAAGAACAGAGATTAGGAGGAGCAGCAATGGAAAAAGCGTACGAGACAGTCATAGGACTTGAAGTTCATGTGGAATTAGCAACAAAAACAAAAATTTTCTGCTCCTGTTCAACAGAGTTTGGTGGAGCACCAAATACACATACATGCCCTGTTTGTACAGGTATGCCGGGTTCACTTCCTGTATTAAATAAACAGGTAGTAGAATATGCAATGGCAGTTGGACTTGCTACAAACTGCGACATTACAAGAAACGGGAAGTTTGATAGAAAGAATTATTTTTATCCTGACAATCCACAGAACTATCAGATTTCACAGTTATACAAACCAATTTGTACTAATGGATATGTTGAAATCAAAGGTGATGATGGTGAGAAAAAGCAGGTTAGAATTCATGAAATTCATATGGAAGAAGATGCAGGTAAGTTAGTCCATGATGACTTTTACGATTGTTCATTAGTGGACTTAAACCGTTCAGGTGTGCCACTTATTGAAATCGTGTCAGAACCTGACATGAGAAGTGCTGACGAAGTAGTAGCATATCTTGAAAAATTGCGTATGATTATTCAGTACCTTGGAGCTTCTGACTGTAAGCTTAACGAAGGCTCAATGAGAGCTGACGTAAACCTTTCAGTAAGAGAAGTTGGTGCCAGTGAATTTGGTACAAGAACTGAAATGAAGAACCTTAACTCATTTAAGGCAATTGCAAGAGCTATAGAAAACGAAAGAGAAAGACAGATTGACTTAATAGAAGCTGGTAAGGAAGTAATTCAGGAAACAAGACGTTGGGATGATACAAAAGAGTATTCTTACGCTATGCGTTCAAAAGAAGATGCACAGGATTACAGATACTTCCCTGATCCTGATTTAGTACCTGTTATAATCAGTGAAGAATGGTTACAGGAAGTAAAATCACGTGAGCCTGAATTTAGAGACGAAAAGATGGCAAGATACATTGAGAAATTTGAACTTCCTGAATATGACGCAGATATTATTACACAGTACAAGCCACTTGCAGATTTATTTGAAGAGACAGTTGCTCTTGGAAATAAACCAAAAGAAGTTAGTAACTGGATTATGGGTGAAACAATGAGACTTTGCAAGGAAGAGTCAATTGATCCTGACCAGATTAAGTTCTCAGCAGCCAACCTTTCAAAATTAATTAAGTTAATTGAAGATAGCGTAGTTAACCGTGGTGCTGCTAAGGAAGTCTTTGAAGAAATGTTCAAGTCAGATGTTGATCCTGAAAAATATGTTGAAGAACATGGAATGAAACAGGATAATGACGAGGATGCTTTAAGAGAAATCGTTAAAAAAGTAATCGAAGAAAATCCTAAGGCAGTAGAGGATGTCCGTTCAGGAAAAGGAAAAGCCATTGGAGCTTTAGTTGGTCAGACAATGAAGGCAACACAGGGCAAAGCAAATCCGGGTGTTGTAAACAAATTATTAAAAGAACTTATTTAGTTAAATAAAGTAATAAAGTGTGGGAAAGAGAAAATCTGTGTTGATTTTCTCTTTTCTTCGTTTTATAATGAACCCGTGGCGTTTTTTTTTCTAAATGTCACAATAGCGAATTTTAATATGAAGGAGGAAAATGAAAAAATACATATAATATATGTTTTCATTTTTACCTTCATTTTTTTATTTTCAAGGGAGATTATAATGAATCAGAGAGATGTAAGTATGAGTTGGGAACCTGATGCATTACACGAAGAATGTGGTGTGTTTGGAATGTATGACTTTGACGGAAATGACGTGGCTTCTTCCATATACTATGGTCTTTTTGCACTACAGCACAGAGGACAGGAAAGTTGTGGTATTGCTGTATCAGATACCAGTGGCCCAAGAAAAGTAGACTTATATAAGGGAATGGGCCTTGTAAATGAAGTGTTTGATCAGGAAAAGATTCAAAGTCTAAAGGGTAATATCGGTGTAGGACATGTTAGATATTCTACAGCCGGAGACAGTGTAATTAGCAACGCACAGCCATTAGTTATTAATTATGTAAAAGGTACATTAATGATGGCACATAATGGTAACTTAATTAACGCTAATGAACTTAGAGATGAGTTAGCGTATACAGGTGCTATTTTCCAGACTACTATTGATTCTGAAGTTATTGCTTATTTAGTAGCAAGAGAAAGAATCAAAAGTAAAACAGCAGAAGAAGCAGTTGTAAATGCAATGAAAAAATTAAAAGGTGCATATGCATTGGTAGTTTCAAGTCCAAGAAAATTAATTGGTGCCAGAGATCCATACGGATTTAAGCCATTATGTATTGGAAAAAGAGACAATGCCTACATCTTGGCATCTGAGTCCTGTGCACTTGACACAATTGATGCAGAATTTGTTAGAGATGTAGAACCGGGAGAAGTTGTAACTATCGACGAAAACGGTATTAAGTCAGACAAATCACTTTGTGTTAAGCCGGAAGATCAGGCAAGATGCATATTTGAATATATTTATTTTGCAAGACCTGACAGTTACTTTGATGGAGTAAGTGTTTACGATTCAAGAATTATGGCAGGGAAATTTTTAGCAATGGACAGCCCTGTAGATGCTGATATTGTTGTAGGTGTACCTGAATCAGGTAATGTTGCTGCAATGGGATATGCAATGCAGGCAGGAATTCCTTACGGAACAGCTTTTGTAAAGAATAGTTATGTTGGAAGAACATTTATTAAGCCACAGCAAAAGAGTCGTGAGTCAAGTGTTCGTGTAAAACTTAACGTGTTAAAAGAAGTAGTTAAGGGCAAGAGAGTTATTATGATTGATGACTCAATTGTACGAGGAACTACAAGTGATAGAATTGTACAGATGGTAAGAGAAGCAGGTGCTACAGAAGTACATATGAGAATAAGCTCTCCACCATTTATTAGCGAATGTTATTTTGGAACAGATATTCCTTCTAAGGAACAGTTAATAGCTCATAACAGAACAGTTGAAGAAATCAATGATGTTATTGGAGCAGATTCTTTAGGTTACCTTAAAGTGGAACGCTTGAAGGAACTTTCAAGAGGACAGGAAATATGTATGGGATGTTTTACAGGAAAATATCCCCTTGAACCACCTAAGGAAGATATTCGTGGTGAATATAAGAAATAAAATATATTTACTAAAATATAAGGCTTAAGCTGATTTGTAAATCAGCCGGCACAGACAAATATTTATTCGGTATTAAAGAAATTTAATATATACAAACTATTTAAAAATCAAGGAGGTTTTTATGAACGACAGATATAACAGCCCGTTGTCAGAAAGATACGCAAGTAAGGAAATGCAGTACATTTTTTCACCTGACATGAAGTTTAAAACATGGAGAAAGTTATGGATTGCACTTGCTGAATCAGAGATGGAACTTGGACTTAACATTACACAGGAACAGATTGATGAATTAAAAGCTCACGCTGAAGACATTAATTATGATGTTGCAAAAGAAAGAGAAAAATTAGTTCGCCACGATGTAATGTCACACGTTTATGCTTACGGACAACAGTGTCCAAAGGCAAAAGGTATTATTCATCTTGGTGCAACATCATGTTACGTTGGGGATAACACTGATATTATCATTATGACAGAAGGTCTTAAGTTAGTTCGTAAGAAATTAATTAATGTTATAAATGAACTTGCAAAGTTTGCTGACAAGTACAAATCACAGCCAACTTTAGCATTTACACATTTCCAGCCTGCTCAGCCAACAACAGTAGGTAAAAGAGCTACATTATGGCTTATGGAATTAAAATTAGATTTAGATGATTTAGATTATATTTTAGATAACATGATGCTTCTTGGAAGTAAGGGAACTACAGGAACACAGGCTAGTTTCTTAGAACTTTTCGAAGGTGATCATGAAAAAATCAAAGAACTTGAAAAGAAAATTGCAAACAAAATGGGATTTGATAAGTGCTTCCCTGTATCAGGTCAGACATATTCAAGAAAGATGGATACAAGAGTGCTTAACATCTTAGCAGGTATTGCAGCAAGTGCTCACAAATTCTCTAATGACATTAGATTATTACAGCACTTAAAGGAAATTGAAGAACCATTTGAAAAGAATCAGATTGGTTCATCAGCAATGGCTTACAAGAGAAATCCTATGAGAAGCGAAAGAATTGCATCACTTGCAAATTATGTAATGGTTACAGCATTAAATCCAGCCATTACATCAGCTACACAGTGGTTTGAAAGAACATTAGATGACTCAGCAAACAAGAGACTTAGTGTGCCTGAATCATTCCTTGCAATTGATGGAATTTTAGATTTATATCTTAACGTAGTAGACGGTTTGGTTGTATACGATAAGGTTATTGAAAAGAGACTTATGAGCGAACTTCCATTTATGGCAACAGAAAATATTATGATGGATGCTGTAAAAGCTGGCGGGGACAGACAGGAATTACACGAAAAGATTCGTGAACTTTCAATGGAAGCCGGAGCAAATGTTAAGCAGAAAGGTCTTGATAACAACTTACTTGAACTTATTGCAAATGATGACGCATTTAATATGTCACTTGAAGATCTTCAGAAAACAATGGATCCAAGCAAGTATGTAGGACGTTCACCTGAACAGGTAGATGAATTCTTAGCAGAAGAAATAAAGCCAATCTTAGATGCAAATAAAGACATCTTAGGATTAAGTGCAGAAATAAACGTGTAAATCCAGAGGTTGAAATAAAATAACTTTTCCAGTTTGCTGAGAAAAGTTGTTTTATTAACAATCTGAAAACACATAAGGATGGAGAAATTTTCGAAAGAAAATTTCGAGAATCCGCATGTGTGCAGAAGGGCGAAAGTTACCAAGTAACGGAGCACTTCGTGGATTTACAAAAAGACTATTGATTTATAAAAACATTCGCCGAAGGTAAGCTATTGGAGAAAGTGCTCTAACGTGGTCGGTTCATTAAGGCAGCGTAGCTGGCTTGATAGAACTGCTACCAGCGTTTGGCAGCGGGAGCGTGCTTTCGACAATAGTTACCTTCGGCGAATGAGAGTGTAAAGGAGAGGAAAAAGATGAAGCCAATTAAAGAAGGAAAAGTAAGAGAAATCTATGACAACGGAGACAGCTTAATTATGGTAGCAACTGACAGAATTAGTTGCTTTGATGTAATTTTAAAAAATGTAATTGAAAAGAAGGGTACAGTTCTTACACAGATGTCAAAGTTCTGGTTTGACATGACAGAAGATATCGTTCCTAATCACATGATTTCAGTAGACGTAAACGATATGCCTGAATTTTTCAGACAGCCAAAATTTGATGGAAACAGCATGATGTGTAAGAAACTTGAAATGCTTCCAATCGAATGTATCGTTCGTGGATATATTACAGGTAGCGGTTGGGCAAGCTATCAGGAAAATGGAATAGTTTGCGGAATCAAACTTCCTGAGGGCTTAAAAGAATCAGATAAGCTTCCTGAACCAATTTACACACCTTCAACAAAGGCAGAAATTGGTGATCATGACGAAAATATTTCTTATGAAGAAAGCATTAAAGTTTTAGAAAAACAGTTCCCAGGTAAGGGTGAAGAATATGCTGCAAAATTAAAAGAATATACAATTGCTCTTTATAAGAAGTGTGCAGACTATGCATTAGAACGTGGAATTATTATTGCAGATACAAAGTTTGAATTTGGTCTTGATGAAAATGGAAACATCGTAATCGGTGATGAAATGCTTACACCTGACAGCTCAAGATTCTGGCCTGCAGATGTTTATGAACCTGGACATGGTCAGCCATCATTTGACAAACAGTTTGCACGTGACTGGTTAAAAGCAAACGACAATCATAACTGGACACTTCCAAAAGAAGTAGAAGATAAAACAATTGCTATTTATTTAGAAGGTTATGAAAAGATTACAGGCAAGAAATTAGTTTAAAATTTTGTTTGGAAATTATTTTGAAAATAGTTTTATACAGATTATCAGGTAAATGGGGATATAAGTTAAATAGAACTTCCTAATTTCAAAAGTAAAAAAGTGTGATAATTTTGTGAATTAAAACGTTTTTTGAAAATAGACTTTAAATAATAAGGTTATTGTGATAGAATCAGTTGTATGCGTGTTAGGGCGTACGACTGATTTTGCTTTTAACACAAAAAATAGAAGAGGAGAAAAAATATAAGATGTATAAGAAGATTTTAGCAGTTGCATTATCAGCAACTATGGCATTAGGTCTTGTAGGTTGTGGTAGCACAACATCAGGAACAGTAAAGACAGATTTAGGCTCAATTAAGTTAGCTGAATACAAAGGATTAACAGCTTACGAAGATGATATTAAGGTTACAGACAGTGAATTACAGCAGACAATTGATCAGGATTTATCATCACATAAGACAACAGAAAAGATTAAAAAAGGTTCTGTTAAGAAGGATTCATCTGTAGTATTTAATTATACAGGAAAGATTGAATCAAAAGGTAAGAAGGTAGCATTTGACGGTGGCTCAGCAACAGATCAGGTAGCAGATATGTCAGCTAAGACAGTTGGTGGAAGCAAGATGATTGATGGTTTTGTTGATGCACTTAAAGGACACAAGGTTGGAGATACATTTACTAAGAAGTTAAATTTCCCTTCAAACTACACAGGAACAACAACAGTTAATAGTAAGAAAGTTAAGTTAGCTGGTAAGTCAGTATGGTTTACATACAAGATTACAGCTTTACAGAAAACAAACACACCTGAATTAAATGACGAATTTGTTAAGAAAAACTATTCATCAGACAAGTTGACAACAGTTAAGGCTTACAAAGAATATCAGAAAAAAGAATTAAAGTACAACAAGATTATGAACGGCTTATGGCAGGATTATGTTGCTGACTGTAAGGTTTCAGAATACAATAAGGAACAGTTAACACAGTACGAATCACAGGCTGAATCACAGATTGTAGCTCAGTATTCATCATACGGTATTAAAGACATTAAGACATACTTAGAAGCATGCAGCATGTCAGAAAGTGATTGGCATAAGCAGTCAAAAGAAGCTATCAAGAGTAGAATGGTAATTTACGCTATTGCTAAGGAAGAAGGTCTTGATGGAGACAAGATTTACAAGAGCGAAGGCGATGCATATGCTAAGAAATACTACGGAGCAGATGTTAAGACATTAGCAAAGAACTACGGAGAATCAACAGTAAAAGATACTCTTAAACTTAATATTTTATTAATGAAGGTTAGAGATATCATCTGTGAAAATGTTAAGACAAAGAAGGGCTCAGCTCCAACTACAACAGTTGAAACAACAACAGCAGCTTCTACAACAGCAGCTTCAACAGAAACAACAAAGGCAGCTGAAACAACAACAAAATAAACAAGAAGTAAATATATGAAAGAGTCATTGAAGTTTTTCAATGGCTCTTTTTGTATGCAATAGTAAATTAAAATCAAAGTTAAAGTTTTGAAATAGTACAAACACAAAGAAAATTAAATTGTTAAAAATAGAAAGACATTTGTAGCAGTATAAAGATATTGTTACAGATGTCTTTTTAGTTATTAAAAAGAATCGAAATTATTATTTGATAAAAAAACTTCGGCTGTGGATATATCTTGATACAAAAAAAGTTGTTGAAACAATACGCACTGGTTATGTGAAATGTTGCAAACGACAATCTTTAGTACGTTATAGGAAAGTTTAATGGAATTTTTATTACATTATATATAACAGTGTATTTGTTATAATGAAAAAATGTGATTAGATAATAGCCAAAAAGATTTGCATTAATTCCCTAATTGTGTTAAATTATTTCGCGGATGGTATTCGAAATGAAACTATACTGATGAATAAAATATTTTTCACTATAAAGATTGGAGCGTAGCTTATATCTTGAAGGAATGAGACTCATTGTCCCAAAACTATAATATTTAGTTGACATAAGTCAAAAAATATTAAAAGGAGGGATGCCCATGAAAGTTGGATTTATAGGAGCAGGGAAAGTTGGATTTTCTCTGGGAAAATATTTAGCAGATAATAATCAGAAAGTTATTGGTTATTACAGTGAATTTAAAGAAGATGCAAAAGAAGCATCGAAGTTTACTAATTCGGCATATTATACGGATGTTGAATTGTTAGTAAAGGATAGTGAGATTGTTTTTATTACGGTCCCGGACGGTGTAATTGAAAAGGTCTGGAGTAGTATAAAACATTTTAGTCTAAGTGGAAAAATTATTTGTCACACAAGTGGCGCATTATCGTCAGAAGTCTTTTCGGATATTTCAAAACGTGGTGGTTTTGGATTTTCTATTCACCCACTCTTTGCAGTGAGCGACAAATATAGTTCTTACAAAGAGTTGTCAAAAAGTTATTTCACAGTAGAAGGATCAGAAGAAAAAATTAACTTTGTAAAACAATGGCTTGAAAGTTTTGGAAACAATGTTTGTGTTATTTCCAAGGAAAACAAAGTTAAATATCATGCGTCAGCGGCAATTGCAAGTAATCTTGTTGTTGGGCTTATTAGTTTAAGTGAGCAGTTGTTACTTGAATGTGGCTTTGACAAAGATTCAGCCGATACTGCATTAGCCCCGATTATTAGAGGAAATGTTGAACATTGTTTGAATGATGGTTGCAGTGCTGCATTAACCGGCCCAATTGAGCGAAATGACACAACAACAGTTTTGAAACATTTGAAAACATTAAGTGGAAACAGCAAAGAAATTTATAAAGCAGTGTCAAGACAGGTTTTAGACGTTGCTAAAAATAAAAATAAAGATAGAGATTACAGTGAAATGGAGGATATTCTAAAATGAAGAATACAGTAAATACATTATTAAAACAGAAACAGGACGGAGATAAAATTACAATGTTGACTTGCTATGATTACTCAACAGCAAAGTTAATGGAAGAAGTTGGTGTAAACACAATTTTAGTTGGTGACTCACTTGGAAATACAATGCTTGGATATGAAGATACAATTCAGGTAACAATGGAAGACATGATTCACCATTGCGCAGCAGTTTCAAGAGGAATCAAAGATATTCTTTTAGTTTGCGATATGCCATTTATGTCATATCAGACATCAGTTTACGATGCAGTTGTAAACGCAGGCAGACTTATGAAGGAAGGTCACGCTAATATGGTAAAACTTGAAGGTGGCGTGGAAGTTGCACCACAAATCGAAGCAATTGTAAAAGCATCAATTCCAGTTTGTGCACATATCGGTCTTACACCACAGTCAATTAATGCATTTGGTGGTTTCAAGGTTCAGGGAAAAACTGAAGCAGCAGCAAAGAAGTTAATTGAAGATGCAAAAGCAGTTCAGGCAGCAGGTGCATCAATGGTTGTTTTAGAAGCAGTACCTGCAAAACTTGCAGCAAAAGTTACAGAAATTCTTGACATACCAACTATTGGAATTGGGGCAGGAGCAGGCTGTGACGGACAGGTTTTAGTTTACCAGGATATGCTTGGAATGTTTACTGATTATGTTCCAAAATTTGTACGTCAGTTTGCAAATGTAGGTGAAGTAATGAAAGGTGCATTCAGCGATTATATCAAGGCTGTAAAAGATAAGAGCTTCCCTGCCGAAGAGAACACATACAAAATTGATGATGAAATAATTAATAAATTATACTAATTTACTATAGAAAATTAAGTATAGGATAACAAATAATTAATTATTTAAGTGCAGACAGGTTCTATTTTACCTATGCCTACACAAAGGAGAAAAATTATTTTAAAAGTAATGCATAACTTACTTTACTAATTACTTTTAAAGTATTATATTAAGAAACGGTTAGTTTGAAAATAATACACACAAAGTGTAAATGAAGATATAAAGAGAGGTTTAATAAAATGAAGGTTGTTGGTACAATAAAAGAAGTTAGAGAATTAGTAAAAGAATGGAAGAAAAATGGAGAAACAGTAGGTTTCGTTCCTACAATGGGATATTTACATGAAGGTCATGGAAGCCTTATTACAAAGGCAAGAGAAAACAATGACAAAGTAGTAGTAAGTATTTTTGTTAATCCAATGCAGTTTGGACCAACAGAAGATTTAGACAGCTATCCAAGAGATTTAGAAAAAGACAGTAAATTCTGCGAAAGCCTTGGAGCTGATTTAATATTCCATCCAGAACCGGAAGAAATGTATCATGAAGACTTTAGTTCATATGTTGATATGTCAGTTTTAACAGAAGAATTATGTGGTCTTAGCCGTCCTGTTCATTTTAGAGGTGTATGTACAGTTGTAACAAAATTATTTAACATTGTTCAGCCAGACAACGCATACTTTGGACAGAAAGATGCACAGCAGCTTGCAATTATTAAACACATGGTTCAGGATTTAAACATGGACATTAACGTAGTAGGTTGTCCAATTGTTCGTGAAGAAGACGGCCTTGCAAAAAGTTCAAGAAACACATATCTTTCACCAGAAGAAAGAAAAGCAGCTTTAATTCTTAGCAAAACAGTAAAATTAGCAAAAGAATTAATTGATGCAGGAGAAAAAGACGCTGATGTTGTAGTTGCAAAAATGAAAGAAAACATCGAAACAGAACCAATGGCAAAAATTGATTACGTAAAAGCCGTAAACGGACTTACAATGCAGCAGCAGAAAGAAATAAAAGCACCAATGCTTATTGCAATGGCTGTATACATCGGAAAAACAAGATTAATCGACAACATGATTTTGGATTAAGCCACGCACTCCTAAAATAATTTTACATGTGCAAGCTCGCTTGCAAACATGAAAAAATTATTTTAGGGGTATGGGGCGCAGCCCCTCAGCGAAGGAACACGAAGTGTTACGAGCTGATGGCGTGGCTTATAGCTGCGTGGCTAAGGAGCACAAAGTTAAAATATACAAATAAATAAGTAAAGAGGTAAAAAATGCAAGTTAATATGTTAAAAAGTAAAATACACAGAGCTACAGTTGTTCAATCAGAACTTGACTATGTAGGAAGTATCACTGTTGATGAAGAATTAATGGAAGCAGCAGGAATATATGAATATGAAAAAGTTCAAATTGCAGACGTTGACAATGGAAACAGATTTGAAACATACGTTATTGCAGGTGAAAAAGGTTCCGGCATGATTTGTTTAAATGGTGCAGCAGCGCACATGGTAAGCTTAGGTGACAAGATTATAATTATGTGCTATGCTCAAATGACACCGGAAGAAATAAAAGACAACAAGCCAAAAGTTGTATTTGTAGATGATGACAATAAGATTACAAGAGTAACAAATTACGAAAAACATGGAAAATTATTTGACTTAGAAAAATAATTTTTCTTTTATGAAAGTGAATTTATTATGGAAAAAATTTTAAAGAGCAAAACAGTTGTATTAGGAGTTACAGGAAGTATTGCGGCGTACAAAATTGCTAACCTTGCAAGCAGTCTTGTGAAAAAAGGCGCTAATGTACATGTTATAATGACAAAAAATGCTACAAACTTTATTAATCCAATTACATTTGAGACATTAACAGGAAATAAATGTTTAGTAGATACATTTGACAGAAATTTTGAATTTAGCGTTGAACATGTATCTTTGGCTAAGCAGGCAGACATATTTATGGTAGCCCCTGCAAGTGCCAATGTTATTGGAAAGATTGCAAATGGTATAGCAGATGATATGCTTACAACAACAATTATGGCATGCAAGTGTCACAAAGTAATTTCACCTGCAATGAATACAAATATGTTTGAAAATCCTATTGTTCAGGATAATCTGGAAAAATTAAGAAATTACGGTTACGAAGTTATTGATCCGGCAAGTGGATATTTAGCCTGTGGAGACACAGGGGCAGGAAAAATGCCTGAACCTACAGTTCTTGAAAGTTATATAATGAAGAATATTGCCATGGAAAAAGATATGGCAGGAAAAAAAGTTTTAATTACTGCAGGACCAACAATGGAAGCCATTGATCCGGTTAGATTTATCAGCAATCACTCAACAGGTAAGATGGGTTATGCCCTTGCAAAGATTGCGATGGAACGTGGTGCTGAAGTAACACTTGTTACTGGAAAAACATATATTGAAAAGCCTGACTTTGTAAAAATTATTGATGTAAAGAGTGCAAAAGAAATGTTTGATGCAGTTGATAAAGAATTTGACAGTCAGGATATTGTTATAATGAGTGCAGCAGTTGCTGATTACAGACCAAAGACAGTAGCTGATGAAAAAATTAAGAAAAATGATGGGGAAATGGCCATTGAACTTGAGAGAACCGACGACATTCTTGGAACAATGTCAAAGAGAAAGAAGAACCAGTTCCTTTGTGGTTTTTCAATGGAAACAGAGCATATGCTTGAAAATTCTAAGAACAAGCTTAAAAAGAAAAATCTTGATATGATTTGTGCTAACAATCTTAAAGTTGAAGGGGCAGGATTTGGAACAGACACAAATGTTGTTACTTTAATAACAGAGAATGAAAGCAGACAGTTGCCAATTATGTCAAAAGAACAGGTGGCAAACGAAATTTTAACTGAAATAAATAACAGAATATAAAGCCAGGTGGCTGTAAAGCATGAGACTATGGACTCACATACTTGTATCATAGTTAGGTTGTACCATATGAATTATAAGATACAAAAGGAGATTACAATGAAAAGATTAGTAAGAATACTCACTGTAGTGGCATGCTTTATGGCCACTTTTACGTTTGTAATTAATGATGTTAGCGCTGCTACGAAGGCATGGTCCAAAAACTCTGACGGTAAGTTTGTAGATGGTAACGGCAAAGTAATGGAAGGTGCCACAATGAAGGGCATTGATGTTAGCAAATGGAATGGAAATATTAATTGGAAAAAAGTTGCTGCATCAGATGTTGATTATGCAATTATCAGATGTGGTTTTGGAGACAACTACACAAGTCAGGATGACAAATATTGGGAAACAAATGTAAAAGGATGCGAAGATAACAATATTCCTTATGGTGTATATATTTATTCTTATGCTCAAAGTGTTTCTCAGGCAAAAAGTGAAGCAAAGCATGTTCTTAGATTGGTTGAAAATCATAAACTGAATTTTCCTATTTATCTTGATGTGGAAGAAGATGACCAGGCAAAATTATCAAAAAGTAAATTAACTGATATTATTAATACATTTGTTAGGGAAATACATAATCAGGGATACGAGGTTGGAATTTATGCTAATCTTAACTGGTGGACTAACTATATTGATAAATCTGTAGCAAGCAACCAAACTTGGTTTAAATGGGTGGCACAGTACAACAACATAGGTACAACATACACAGGTGTTTATCAGATGTGGCAGTGTAGTGATAAAGGAACTGTAAGTGGTATAAGAGGAAAAGTTGATTTGAATTTCTGGTTTGATAAAGTTAGAACAACAACTTACAATGCAAGAAACGTAAAATTAAATGCAGCACCTGTCATAAAAGTTACAAAGGTAACCAGACCGGCTAAAGCGCCTATAGTATCAGTTACTGCCGGTAAGAAAAAAGCTAAATTAAAACTCCAGAAGGTTTCCGGGGCAAAAGGTTATCAGATACAATATTCAACAAAGAAAAACTTCCATGGTAAAAAGTCAAAATATATTAAATGGACAAGAACTACAATAAAAAGTTTAAAATCCAAAAAAAAATATTATTTTAGAGCCAGAGCCTATAAACTTAATGGAACTAAAAAAGTTTACTCAAAAAAATGGTGCAAGGTTAAAAGCGCCTACATAAAATAAAAAAACAGTAAATGAAAGAGTAGATAAGAAAATCTACTCTTTCATAACAGAAATTAAATCCTGCAACACTGTAATCTGGTGTATGGTAAGCCCTTGTGCATCGATTGTAATTGATGGTTCTTCATGGTGTAATCCAAGAAGATAGTCTGTACTACAATCATATAGTTGTGCAAGGGCTATTAAATTCTCCAAACTGGGAGTTCGCTCTCCTGTTTCATATCCAGAAACAATTGAAGGCGAAACATCTAAAAGTTCAGCCAATTGTTTTTGAGTATATTTATTTTCTGATCTAAGTAGTCGTAACTTTTCCGGTAAATCTTTAATCATTGGTGTCCTCCTAAAATGAAAAGTGGTTTCCATTAAAATCTCTGAGAAACTCAGTAGGTAAAATACTACCACTTAAAGTGGAAATGGTAAAGTCGTTAATTAAATTAACAGCATCATCTACTGAATTGTATAGAATATTACACAAAATCTCACTTTCTTTTCGGCATTGCATATTGACGTTAGGAAAAATCACATGTCCTTTTAACTGCTTATAATGAAAAGTTGCGTGCATGGATAGGTCTAAAAGGCTTCTTTTCAAACAATTAGGAGCAACAAATATTTTTTTGACCTTTTTCATCATATGAAGACTATGATAAATATCTTCAAGAGAAACATAATGATATAAAGAATCCATGGCAATAGCTACCTTATACGTTGCAGGGACTAATTTGTAAATAGGATAACTTTCAGGATTGAAGCTATCTTTGGTAATTAACAAATGCTCCAAGTCCCCTTCTATTTCCACATGTCCACAACCTGTTTCCTTCATAAACTTGTTTATATATGGGTGGCAGGCGTTATCCAAAGTAAAATGGCATATAAATCCTAACATATAACTATATTCAGGGCTGGTAATTCCAAGTTCTTTTATAATCTCTGCGGCATGTTCCATAAAAGGATACACATCGCTGTGATGCATTGTAACGCCAATCTTAGTAATATCTTTTCTGGTTAAATAGAAAAATAAAAAATCAGGTCCCTGTAATCCCATTCTAAATTCATTAGGATACTTTCTCACAGTTTCTTTTATTGTTGAAGGCAACTTTGGAATAACAAGTTTGCCAAATTTGTTATGTGCGTAAAGTGCTGGCATAATGAACACCTCCTATGTAAAAATATTTATAACTACAGTTTAACACATTTGAAATGTAAAAATACAAATAACTAAATATTATTTCGAATAACCATATTTTGACTGTTGCAATTAATTTTTAAAAGTGTTATCATAACGATAGAACAAATGTTCGAAAAAGTCAACTGCTAATTTTAAGATAATAGGAAACGTTAATTTTATCTGATCGCAACTATTAATTTTTAAGACGATTGAAACGAGGTGAGGAACATTAATATACAGCAGAATATGGATTTATCTGAAAAATTGAAGATTTTAACAGATGGGGCCAAGTATGATGTTGCATGTACCAGTAGTGGTGTTGACCGTTCCAATAAGGGAAAAGGAATGGGAGATGCTCATGCGTGTGGAATATGTCATACTTTTGCGTCAGATGGCCGTTGTGTATCGCTACTTAAGATACTTTATACAAATGAATGTATTTATGACTGCAAGTATTGTATTAACAGAAAGTCAAATGATGTTCCAAGAGCCAGTTTTACACCCAATGAAGTTTGTAAGCTTACCATGGAATTTTATAGACGCAATTATATTGAAGGATTATTTTTAAGTTCAGGAATTTTGAAAAGCCCGGATTTTACAATGGGGCTTGTATATGAAACTTTGTGGAAATTACGCAACGAACATCATTTCTTTGGATATATTCATGTAAAGGCAATACCGGGAGCCTCTCCTGAAATTATTGAGAAAATAGGATTTCTTGCAGATAGAATGAGTACTAATTTGGAGTTGCCTACAAAGGAGAGTCTTAAGGAATTAGCACCGAATAAGAGTCATAAGAATATGCTTATGTCTATGAAACAGATACAGATTGGCTCAGGAAACCTTATACCGTCTTCAGGTGATGGGTATAGTTTGATTACAAAAACAGGAAGAAAGAAGCAGTCAAAGTTCGTCCCAGCAGGACAAAGCACGCAGATGATTATAGGGGCAACACCGGAAACAGACTATCAGTTAATGTCAGTAACTGAATATATGTATAAACAGTTTAAGATGAAGAGAGTTTTTTATTCAGCTTTTGTAGATGTGAACCACAATATTGATGCACCGGCACTGGTTGGACCTAATCCGTTATTAAGGGAGCATAGATTATATCAGGCAGACTGGCTGCTTAGATTCTACGGATTTAATGTGAAGGAATTACTGAATGAAAATCATCCTAATTTTAATGTGGTACTAGATCCGAAATGTGATTGGGCAGTTAATCATTTGGAGTTGTTTCCTGTTGAAATAATGCGAGCAGATTATTATACATTATTGAGAGTACCGGGACTTGGAGTGAAGTCTGCAAGGCGCATTATGTCAGCAAGAAGATATGGTGTTATTGATTTTGATAGTTTGAAACGTATGGGAGTTGTACTGAAAAGAGCTGCATATTTTATTACATGCAATGGTAAAACAATGTTTCCACTGAGACTGGATAAAGATTTTATTGCAAGGTCTATAGCAGCAGATGACAGAAAGCAATTATTTTCAATTGAAGAAGATACAACGTACAGGCAGATGACGTTGTTGGATTTGGAGGCGAAAGCTTAATGAAGAATAAAAATGTAACATTGGTATGCGATGATACTTTTGATGGGATAATGACGGCAATTTATGACGGCTGGGTATTAATGAACAAAGGCTGCATAGTTAACATACATCCGGGAAAGGATTATTCGGCAACTTTTTTTTCAGAATTTATAACAATTGATACTGATTTAGACAAGTCTGTTAGAGTGGCAAAATCCATAAGAATAAAGATTTCCATTGAAGCATACATGATGGTTTACAGAGCCTGTATGCATTTTGATAATGACAAGGGCAATGAAATATTTGGATTTTTAAAATTAGGATATGCAGTTGGAGCCAGAGTGACGAAAATGCTAACGAATCCTCATGTATTACGGGTTACTGAATTAAGTAGAAAGGCAGTTAATGAAGCACATTTGTTTAAGGGATTTGTAAGGTTTGATGAATTAAAGGGTGGGGTCCTTTACAGTAGAATACAACCAAAATGCGATGTGGTTCCGTTAATAATTAATCATTTTCAGGACAGATTTCCGGAAGAAGATTGGATAATATATGATTCAAAAAGAAAGAAAGCAGCAGTACACAAGCATGAAACAGATACGATTATTGTTGAAGGACAGGATGTGGAGGCATTGACCAAAGACTTACAGTATAACGATGAGTATAGAGAATTGTGGAAGATATTTTTTGATACTATTGGAATCGATGCAAGGAAGAATCCTAAATGTCAGCGAACACAACTTCCAATATGGTTTAGAGAAAATATGACCGAATTTGTAAAGGAAAAATAAGCAAAAGTATACCGAATAACCACAAAATCTTTACTTTATTCGTCACTCTTCACTTTTTTTCTTATTAATGATATACTAGCGGGTGTGGTTTAACACATTACAAAAGGAAAACAGAATAGAACTAATCAGGAGGAATCTATGAGTAAAGTTAAGCGTGTTTATGTGGAAAAAAAGAAACCTTATGCTGTAAAAGCAAAGGAATTAACAGAAGATATCAAGGGATATCTTGGGATTGACGGATTAAAAGAAGTAAGAGAATTAGTAAGATATGATGTAGAAAATCTTACAGAAGATACTTATAAGAAAGCTCTTACATGTGTATTTTCAGAACCACCGGTTGATGATGTTTATGAAGAAACATTTCCTTATGATGAAGCTGAATCAAAGATTTTCAGCGTAGAATTTTTACCGGGACAGTTTGATCAGAGAGCTGATTCTGCTGTACAGTGTGTTAAGTTTTTAAACGAGGATGAGAATCCTGAAATAAAGACTGCAACAACATACGTTTTAGTTGGAGATATTACAGAGGAACAGTTTGAACAGATTAAGTCATATTGTATCAACCCTGTAGATTCAAGAGAAACAGGATTAGAAAAACCTGAAACTTTGGTAACAGAATTTGAGGAACCGGCAGATGTTATTATTTTTGATGGTTTCAAGGACATGGATGATGCTCCACTTAAAGAACTTTACGATTCACTTGGATTAGCAATGACATTTAAGGATTTCAAACATATTCAGAATTATTTCAAATCTGAAGAAGACAGAGATCCATCAATGACAGAAATCAGAGTATTAGATACTTACTGGTCAGATCATTGTCGTCATACTACTTTTAATACAGAACTTACAGATGTTAAGTTCGATGATGGTTTTTATAATGAACCAATTGTCAAAACATATGAAGAATATCTTGAAACAAGAAAGGATGTTTTTGGAGAAAGAAAAGACAAATTTGTATGCCTTATGGACTTAGCTCTTATTGCAATGAGAAAGTTAAAGAAGGAAGGCAAGTTAGATGATCAGGAAAAATCAGATGAAATCAATGCATGTAGTATTGTAGTTCCTGTTGAAGTTGACGGAAATACAGAAGAATGGTTAGTAAACTTCAAAAACGAAACACATAACCATCCTACAGAAATTGAACCATTTGGTGGTGCTGCAACATGTTTAGGTGGTGCTATTAGAGATCCATTATCAGGACGTACATATGTATATCAGGCTATGCGTGTAACAGGTGCAGCAGATCCTACTAAGCCAATGAGCGAAACATTAAGTGGTAAGCTTCCACAGAAGAAACTTGTTCAGGGAGCTGCAAATGGATATAGTTCATATGGTAACCAGATTGGTCTTGCAACAGGTTTAGTAAAAGAAATTTATCATCCTGATTATGTTGCAAAGAGAATGGAAATTGGTGCAGTTATGGGAGCAGCTCCTAGACGTGCAGTACAGAGACTTACATCAGATCCAGGAGATATTATCGTACTTTTAGGTGGTAGAACAGGACGTGATGGATGTGGTGGAGCAACAGGTTCTTCAAAGATTCATACAGAAGAATCTATTGAAACATGTGGTGCTGAAGTACAGAAAGGTAACGCACCTACAGAACGTAAATTACAGAGATTATTTAGAAGAGAAGAAGTTAGTCACATTATCAAGAAGTGTAATGATTTCGGTGCCGGTGGTGTTTCAGTAGCTATTGGTGAGTTGGCTGACGGACTTCATATTAACTTAGATAAAGTTCCAAAGAAATATGCAGGTTTAGATGGAACAGAAATTGCCATTTCTGAATCACAGGAAAGAATGGCAGTAGTAGTTGATCCTTCTGATGTAGAAAAATTCTTAGAATATGCTAATGAAGAAAATTTAGAGGCTACAGTAGTAGCAGAAGTTACAGAGGATCCTAGATTAGTATTAGAATGGAGAGGAAAGGAAATTGTAAATCTTTCACGTGCATTCTTAGATACAAACGGTGCACATCAGGAAACAACAGTTGAAGTAGATATGCCTGAAAAGGATGCAAACTTCTTCAAGAAACCTGAAGTAGCAGACGTAAAAGAAAAATGGTTAGAAACACTTGCTGACTTAAATGAATGTTCACAGAAGGGATTAGTTGAAAAATTCGACGGTTCAATCGGTGCAGGTTCAGTATTTATGCCACATGGTGGAAAATACCAGAAGACAGAAACACAGGCAATGGTTGCAAAACTTCCAGTGCTTAAAGGAAAATGCGATACAGTAACAATGATGAGTTATGGATTTGATCCATATTTATCAAGTTGGAGTCCATATCATGGAGCAATGTATGCAGTAGTAGATTCAATTGCAAAGATTGTTGCAAATGGTGGTGACTACAAGAAGATTCGTATGACATATCAGGAATACTTTAGAAGAATGACAGAAGATCCACGTCGTTGGAGTCAGCCATTTGCATCACTTCTTGGTTCATTTGATGCACAGATGGGATTTGGTCTTCCATCAATTGGTGGTAAAGATAGTATGTCAGGAACATTTAATGATATAGATGTACCACCAACATTAGTTTCATTTGCAGTTGATGTAGCTAAAGAAAAAGATATTATCACTCCTGAATTTAAGAAGGCAGGCAATAAGATTGTTAAATTTGAAATCAGCAAAGATCAGTATGACAAGCCTGTATATGAAGAAATCATGAAGTTGTATGACCAGATTCATGAGATGATTCAGAATGGTGTGATTGTTTCAGCTTATGCCCTAGACGCTAAGGGTGTAATTCCGGCTGTAAGTAAGATGGCATTTGGTAACGGAATTGGTGTAAGCATCAGTGGAAATATTCCAGGTGCAGATTTATTTGCACCTGCATTCGGTGATATTGTTGCTGAAGTACCTGCAGATAAAATTGGTGATGTAACAGCAAGTTATGTATTATTAGGTGAAACAACAGATAAAGCTGAGTTTAAGTATGGCGAAGAAGTAATTCTAATGGATGAAGCACTTAAGGTTTGGGAGAAACCATTAGAAAAAGTATTCCCAACAAGAAGCCATAATGATAAGACAGTATTAGATACGCCAATTTACGATAAGGGAAGTATCTATGTATGCAAGAACAGAGTTGCAAAACCAACAGTATTTATTCCTGTATTCCCAGGAACAAACTGTGAATATGATACAGCAAAAGCATTTGAAAATGCTGGCGCAAATGTTATTACAAAGGTATTCAAGAACCTTACACCGGAAGACATTAGAGATTCTGTTAAAATATTTGAAGATTCAATTAATCAGGCACAGATTATTATGTTCCCAGGTGGATTTAGTGCAGGTGATGAACCTGACGGCTCAGCTAAGTTCTTTGCAACAGCATTTAGAAATGCAAAGATTGAAGAAGCTGTACATAAATTATTAAATGAAAGAGACGGTTTAGCACTTGGTATTTGTAATGGTTTCCAGGCATTGATTAAGTTAGGATTAGTACCAAACGGAAAGATTACAGGACAGGATATTAATGCTCCAACATTAACATACAACACAATTAACCGTCATGTATCAAAGATGGTATACACAAAGGTTGTTTCAAACAAGTCACCTTGGTTACAGGAAGCTGAACTCGGTGGTGTATATGTAAATCCAGCATCACATGGTGAAGGACGTTTCGTAGCACCAAAAGAATGTATTGAACAGTTATTTGCAAATGGTCAGGTAGCAACACAATATGTAAATCAGCAGGGACAGCCAACAATGGACGAAGAATGGAACGTAAACGGTTCATATATGGCAATCGAAGGTATCACAAGCCCAGACGGAAGATGCTTCGGTAAGATGGCTCATATTGAACGTAAAGGAACATCCGTAGCAACAAACATCTACGGAGAACAAGACCTCAAAGTCTTTGAATCAGGCGTACACTACTTTGCGTAAGCAAAGCCATGTATAAACAAACAACGGGACGCTCGTCGAAAGCTTGCCTTCGAAAGAGAGTTCCGTTGTTTGTTTATATAGGGCGCAGCCCGACAGCGAGATGGAACGAAGTGAAATCGAGCTGCATGGCTTTGCATTTGTAAGGGCAGCTAAAAGGCGCAGCCCGACAGCGAGATGGAACGAAGTGAAATCGAGCTGCATGGCTTTGCAAAAGAATGCATGGCTTTGCCGAAAGCTTGCTTTCTGGTAAATGTCACAGAAGTTTCATTTTAATAAGATATAAATATATGTTAGAATATGTTTTATAAAAGCGTAGAAAATATGGTTATAAAACAAATAGTTATAACAACAGAAAAGAATAGGAGAAATGCTATGAATTATTTTAAAAATTTAAAATGGGAAATGATTTTATTTTCACTAATTAGTATTGTTCTTGGAGTTTTAATGTGGTTGTATCCAAAACAAATTGTTAAAACAGCATGTATAATTCTTGCAGTGATTTTGTTTATTATGGGTATAAGATATTTTATAGAATACAAAAGAACAAACTCTATCAGAAAATATTATCAATATGAACTTGTTGCATCAATAGCTTTAATAATTGGTGGAATAGTGGTTTTATGTTGTATGGATTGGATTTTATCAATTATCACATATGTTATCGCAATTATAATAATTATTAGTGGATTAATGAAGGTGGAGAACTCTTTAGACTTGAAAAGGATGAGATGCCATTGGATTCCGTTGATGATTTTTGCAATAATATGTATTATTTTAGGAATATCAGTTTTGATGATGCCTATGGATCATAATGATAATGGCACAACAACAGCGGGAGATTTCTTTATTCAGGTTTCAGGAATCATTTTGGCAGTAACAGGATTGATTGATTTAATTACAACCTTAACAGTTTCAGGAAAAATTAAAAGATGGACAATCAGCCAGATTGCAAACATCGTAGACGATGAAATTGTTGAGGAGGAAATTGTAGAGGATAATGATGACGATGATGAAATAGTACAATAGAATACGATTAATATTAGATTAAGACATACAATGAAAAAGGACAGAGTCGTTAAAATAAGACTCTGTCCTTTTTGTAAAAATCAAATTTAATATTATATTAATATGTACAGTGTTAAAAAAGATGATGATATAAAAATACATTTTTTAAACTGTCTCATATTTTTTTACAACTCCAAGACCGATTGGGTGAGGACCTGTATGTACACCTGAAACAATGCCGATTGCCACGTTAGTTTCGCTTTGAAGTTTTACATTAAGTGTTTCTTCTAACTGGTTCATAAAACTTACACCTTCAGAAGCATCATAGCCATATCCAACTGAGATAACAAAGTTATCTTTTCCGTTTTCTGTTAAATATTTATCGGCAACTTCCAATACTTTTTTCTTTAATTTGTTTCTGTTACGACCTATGCCACCAAGACCAATATCCCCGTCTTTCATAATTATAACTGGTTTCACATCAATCTTGCTGGCTGCTGCTGCAACTTTGCCGATTCGACCGCCCATTTGTAAATAATCAAGTGAACCGACTGTAAAGAAAATACGTGCAGATGCAATGACTTTTTCAATTTTTTCTAATGCTGTCTCCAAAGGCAAGTTGTTCTTTTTCATTTTTACCATTTGATCAACAATAAGGCCTTGAGTAACAGTATTTTGCTTCGAGTCAATAATATGAATTTCAGCATTTGGATATTCCTCGAGAATAAGTTCTTTTGCATTTCTTGCAGAATTGTATGAACCACTAAATATTAAAGAAATAGTAAAGCATACAATAGGAATATCTTCTTTTACATATTTTTCAAAAGTTTTGTAATAAAGGTCCACGCTTGGTAGAGATGTCTTAGGATAAGTCTTTGGGTTGTCTACCATTTTTTGATAGCATTCATTTCGAGTAATATCAACTCCATCTAAAAAATACTGTTCTCCATCAAATGAAACTGACAAAGGTACAATATCAATATCGTTTTCGTTTATATAAGCCTGAGATAAATCACAGGCACTATCGCTAATTATTTTAAACATAGATTCCAATAACTCCTTCATGTAGTATTCAATACTATATAATATACCACTTAGAAAAGATAATTCAATACATTTAAATCAAATAAAGAAAGTTTAACAGTTATTTAACAAATTTTATTGAAAAGATGGCAAAAAATAAAATTAGCTACATTATTTTTTTATAAATGATTTTATGATACAATTATAGGCAATAATAATCGGAGGGGTTTATATGGATAAATTAAAAACTTTACTAAAAAATGAAAAAGAGATAATAGAAGGATTTTTTATTAGCATTTTGACTGCATGGGGATTAACATCTATATTTCGAGGAACATATGGAAGCATAAGTAGTTTGGATGGAGTTTCAAAAGTAAATTTCCCAATGCTAATAGTAGTGATTGGCTTATTAACAATTATTGTAGGAATTGTATATTACAAAGAAAAATTTATTGCAAAAATATTAATGTTTTTTAGTGTTTACATATATGCAATATTGTGTGCAATTTCCGGTTATAAGGTAACATGGGAGACTGCAAATAAAAATGAAATCGGTAATGTGTGCTTTTTGTGCATGTTATGTTTTATTACAGTATTAGCTTTCTTATATATAAAAGATGAAGTGATACAGATGTTTGGATATATGAAGTTAAATAGAAAAATATCTAACATATTATTTGCAATAATAGGAATTTCTTTATTTATATTTATATCGATGATTACAATTTTAAGATATAAATCATATAGTAATTCAACTTATGATTTTGGGATTTTTGCTCAGATGTATGAGTACATGAAGCAGACAGGAAAAATGACAACAACAGTTGAAAGAAATACATTATTGTCACATTTTGGAGTACATTTCTCACCTATATTTTATATAGGTCTACCAATATACATGATTTTTCCAAGTGCAATAACTGTTCAGGTTATACAGGCGATTATGGTGGCATTACCGATTATTCCAATAGTGTTATTATGCAGACACTATAAGTTGTCTAATTGGATTACGGTTGCAGTTACATTAATTTATGCTTTGTATCCGGCTACGGCAGGTGGAACATTTTACGACATACATGAAAATTGCTTTTTAACATTTTTCTTATTGCTGACAATTTATTTTGTTGAGAAAAAGAAAGACATACCGGCAATTATCTGCATGCTATTAGTATTTTTGGTAAAAGAAGATGCAGCAGCATATATAATGATTGTGGGTGCATATTTCTTATTTTCAAGAAGGGATAAGAAACGTGGAATTATAATGATAATTTTGTCAGCTATTTATTTTGTGGTAGCATTATCAGTAGTAAACAGTTATGGACTGGGAGTTCTAGACGACAGATTTGCAAATTTATATGCAGATCCAAATGGCGGCTTAGGACAGGTTTTCAAAACAATAATTACAAATCCGGCATACGTAATTGCCCAGATGATTTCAAATACTGACGCAACAGGTATGGACAAAATACAGTATTTACTTTTGATGATTGTTCCGATGGCGACAATGTTGTTTGCAACAGGAAAGAAATACTCAAGATATATTTTAATGGCACCATTTTTGGTGTTTAATGTTTTTACAACATATTTATATTTACATGATGTTGGTTTTCAGTATAACTTTGGTGTGATTGCGTTATTTATGTATTTGGCAATTATGAACATTTCCGAAATGGATTATAAAAAAGCAAGAACTGTAGCTGGCATTTCTGTGATTTGTACAAGCATTATGTTTTTTGGAACAACATATCCAAGGATTAATTATTACGGTGAAAAATATAGTACAGATAAAGCTAAAATAGAAAAAATTAATAAAGGTATTGAGATGGTTCCGAGAACGGCATCTGTTGCAGTTTCAGGATTCTTTATGCCACATTTATCAAGAAATCTTGATGTGTATGATCAGACTCATTTAGAGGAAGTTAAAGAAATGGAATATCTTGTTGTTGACGAAAGAGGACAGGAAGAAAAGGAAAAGTTTGACGAAATTCTGGCAACAGGAAAATATGAGCTTATATATCATGAAGATAACCTGATAAGTGTATATCACAAAAAGCAATAGTAGATGGATATAAAAATATAAAGACAAAAAAGCAAAGACAAGAATAGAAAAATAAGAATACAAAGATAAGAATATGTGGAAGTGGGCATACGAATACTATTTCAAAAATTAGAATCAAAATCTAATGATTTACAATGATTTGAAATAAGTACGCTAGGCACTTCACGTATTCTTATTTTTTTGGTATACTTTAGTTTGTGTAACTAGGCAAAAATAAAGTAACTTACAAGTTATGATTTTTATTTGAAAGCAGAGGTGTATACTTGACAATTTTAATTAAAAACGGAAGAGTTTTAAATCCTTCAGAAAACATGGACAAAGTAATAGATGTTTTAATTGAAGATGGTTTAATTAAGAAGAAAGCAGAAAACATTCAGTGTGATGCAGACAAAGTAATTGATGCACAGGGATGTTACGTGATGCCGGGATTAATCGATTTACATGTACATTTTAGAGACCCGGGACTTACATACAAAGAAGACATTGAAACAGGAAGCAGGGCTGCTGCTAAAGGTGGCTTTACAACAGTATGCTGTATGCCAAATACAAAGCCTGTAATTGACAACGTGGAAACTGTTGAATATGTAATTAACAAAAGTAAGAAGGTAGGACTTACTAATGTTCTTCCTGTGGGTGCTGTCACAAAGAATATGGCAGGTGTGGAAGTTACAAACATTAGCAAGTTAAAAGATGCCGGAATTTGTGCAATTAGTGAAGATGGAAAATCAGTAATGAATTCAGGCGTTTATAGAAAGGCAATGAAAGAAGCCGCAAGGCTTAACATACCGGTTATGGCTCACTGCGAAGATATTAACTTAGTTGAAGGCGGAGTTATTAATCTTGGTGACAAATCACAGGAATTAGGTGTTAAGGGAATAAGTAATGCAGTAGAAGATGTTATCGCGATGAGAGACATTATGCTTGCAAAAGAAACTAATGCAACCCTTCACTTATGCCACTGCTCAACAAAAGACAGCGTTGAGATGGTAAGAAGAGCAAAAGAAGAAGGCATAAAGGTTACAGCAGAAGTTTGTCCACATCATTTCTCAATGTGTTCAGATGATATTACAGGTAATGACAGCAATTTTAAAATGAATCCACCTCTTAGAGCAAGAGAAGACATGGAAGCATTAATTAAAGGTTTGTCAGATGACATAATGGATGTAATCTCAACAGACCATGCTCCACATAGTGCGGAAGAAAAAGCAAAAGATTTAGAACATGCACCTTTTGGAATTGTTGGACTTGAAACATCAGTTGCCTTAACAATTACAAACTTAGTTAAAAAGGGACATATTACACCATTACAAATGGCTGCAAAGATGAGCTATAATCCTGCAAAAGTTTTAGGCTCTAATAAGGGAACTTTAAATGAAAATGCAGTTGCAGATGTAGTAGTAATTAATCCTGACACAGAATACGAAATAGATGCAAGTACGTTTGCTTCAAAGGGGAAGAATACACCATTTAACGGCTACAAGGTAAACGGTCAGGTAGAATTTACAATACTTGGCGGAAAAATTGTATACGAAAATAAATAAAATTTTACAATAATTATATACATCATAAAGGAGATATAAGATGATTAATAAGTTAGTTGACAAAATCAAAAAAACAAATGCACCAGTAGTAGTTGGACTTGATCCAATGTTAAACTATGTACCTGAACACATTCAAAAGAAAGCTTTTGATGAATTTGGTGAAACATTAGAGGGTGCAGCAGAAGCAATTTGGCAGTACAACAAGGGAATTATCGATACAACTTATGATTTAATCCCAGCTGTAAAACCACAGATTGCAATGTATGAACAGTTTGGTGTGCCGGGACTTCAGGCATTTAAGAAAACAGTTGATTATGCTAAGGAAAAAGATTTAGTAGTAATTGGTGATGTTAAGCGTGGAGATATTGGTTCAACTTCAGCCGCTTATGCAGTTGGACATTTAGGAAAAGTTCAGGTGGGAAGCAAGAAGTATTCATTATTTGATGAAGATTTTGCAACAGTTAATCCATATCTTGGAACTGACGGCATCAAGCCTTTCGTTGATGTATGTAAAGAAGAAAACAAGGGATTATTTATCTTAGTAAAAACATCAAATCCTTCAAGTGGAGAATTCCAGGACAGATTAATTGACGGAAGACCACTTTACGAATGGGTTGGTGAACAGGTTGCAAAATGGGGTGAAGACCACATGGGTAACGACTATAGCTACATTGGAGCAGTAGTTGGAGCTACATATCCTGAAATGGGTAAGGTTCTTCGTAAGGTTATGCCAAAGAGCTACATCTTAGTACCTGGTTACGGTGCACAGGGTGGTACTGCAGAAGGTCTTAAGCCATATTTTAACGAAGATGGTTTAGGAGCAATTGTAAACTCATCAAGAGGAATCATCTGCGCTTATAAGCAGGACAAGTATGCTAAGTTTGGCACTGAAAATTACGCAGACGCATCAAGACAGGCAGTAATTGACATGATTGAAGACATTAACTCAATTTTTTAATGCAATAAAAAATTAAAAATAACCGTATAACAATTAACAGCTTAAACTAAACTGTTTTTGTTATGGGGAATTGGAAAGAATGGAGATAGGAATGAGAGAAAAGGAAACTGCAAGTGTAGTAAGCCAGGAATCTATTGGTACAGATATTTATAGCATGGTAATTAAAACAAAAGCTGCAAAAGAGGCAAGAGCCGGACAGTTTATTTCCATGTATTGTAATGACAAGACAAAATTACTTCCAAGACCAATTAGTATATGTGAGGTAAACAAGCAAGAGAGTACACTTCGGGTGGTTTATCGTGTTGTAGGTGGTGGGACAGAAGAGTTCTCAACTTATACAGCAGGAGATAAGATAGACATTATTGGACCATTAGGAAATGGATTTGTAAAAAGAGCAGGTAAGAAAGCTATTTTAATAGGTGGTGGAATCGGAATTCCACCAATGGTTGAATTAGCAAAGGAATTAAAAGATATCGCTGAAGTTCAAATTGTTGCCGGTTATAGAAATGAATTATTTTTAACTGAAGAATTGGAAAGCAATGGTACACTTTTTATAGCTACAGAAGATGGAAGCACAGGAACAAAAGGAACTGTTATTGATGCAATAAAAGAACAGAACGTTGAAGGGGCGGTTATTTACGCATGTGGACCAACACCTATGTTAAAGGCAATTAAAGAGTATGCTCTTGAAAAGAAAATCGAATGTCAGCTTTCATTAGAAGAAAGAATGGCATGTAGTATAGGTGCATGTTTAGCATGTGTTTGTAAATCAACAAACAAAGACCATCACACAAATGTTAATAACAAACGTATTTGTAAAGATGGGCCGGTATTTTTAGCAGAGGAGGTAGACTTATAATGAATACAAAAGTAAATATTGCAGGTGTAGAATTTAGGAATCCTGTTATGGTTGCCTCAGGAACTTTTGGTTCAGGTGCAGAATATGACGAGTTTGTTGACTTAAACAGACTTGGTGCCGTAGTAACAAAAGGTGTGGCAAATGTGCCATGGGAAGGAAATCCAACACCTAGAATTGCAGAAACTTATGGTGGAATGCTTAATGCAGTAGGACTTCAGAATCCAGGCTATGATTTGTTTGCAAAAAGAGATATTCCTTATTTAAAGAAATATGACACAAACATTATTGTAAATGTATGTGGAAGAACAACAGAAGATTATATAGACGTTGTAGAAAAGCTTGGTCATGAAGATGTGGATATGTTAGAAATCAACATTTCCTGTCCAAACGTAAAACATGGTGGAATTGCTTTTGGCCAGGATCCAAAAGCTGTTGAAGCTATTACAAAGGAAGTAAAGAAAGTTGCTAAACAGCCTGTTATTATGAAACTTAGCCCAAATGTAACTGATATTACAGAAATGGCAAAAGCGGCAGAAGCCGGTGGAGCAGATGCACTATCTTTGATTAATACATTAACAGGTATGCAAATCGATGTTGAAAGACAGAAATTTGTTTTGGCTAACAAGACAGGTGGTTTATCAGGCCCGGCCATTAAGCCGGTTGCCGTAAGAATGGTATATCAGGTGGCAAATGCAGTTAAGGTTCCAATTATCGGTATGGGTGGAATTGCAAATGCAAAAGATGCAATGGAATTTATTTTAGCAGGAGCTACAGCAGTATCTGTTGGAACAGCTAATTTTAATAATCCGCATACAACAATTGATGTAATTGAGGGAATTGAAGACTACATGAAACGCCATAACGTTGAAGACATTAATAGTCTTATTGGCTTAGTAAAATAATTGCAAAAGAAAAAAAGAAAACAAAAACAAGAAAATAATAAGGAAAAATAATAAAGAAATAATAAAAAAATAAGAAAAAATTAAGAATTAAATTATACAATTAATCAAAAAGAAAATGGAAGGGCTTGAAATGGAAGAAATAAAAGAAAAAAATAAAATCGAAAAGAAAAATGAAATTAAAAAGAAAAATGAAATTAAAAAGAAAAAAATATCTTTAATAATTCCATGCTATAACGAAGAAGAAGTACTTGGAATATTACATGAAGAATTGAAAAAAGTTACGGGCAAAATGCCAAAATATGATTTTGAATTTTTGTTTGTAAATGATGGCTCAAAGGACAAAACTCTTGAAATATTAAAGATGATGGCTAAGGAAGATGACAGAGTTGTGTATTTATCATTTTCCAAAAACTTTGGAAAAGAAGCTGCAATGTATGCAGGTTTTTGCAATGCAGCAGGTGATTATGTTGCGGTTATGGATGCAGACATGCAGGACCCGCCGGCACTTTTACCTGAAATGGTAACTTACCTTGAAAGCGGTGAATATGACAGTGTTGCAACAAGAAGAGTTACAAGACAGGGAGAACCAAAAATCCGTTCTTTTTTCGCCCGCAAATTTTACAAATTAATCAACAAAATTTCTGATGCTGACGTAGTGGACGGAGCAAGAGATTTTAGATTAATGAAAAGAGAAATGGTGGATGCCATTGTGGCAATGGGAGAACAGAACAGATTTTCAAAAGGAATTTTTGGTTGGATTGGCTTTAAGACAAAGTGGTTACCATTTGAAAATGTTGAGAGAGCAGCAGGAGAAACAAAGTGGAATTTTTGGAAATTATTTAAATATTCACTTGACGGAATTTTCAACTTCTCCAATGCACCACTACAAATTGCATCAGTTATAGGATTACTGTTTACATTTGTTTCTTTTATTGCAATTGTTTTAATTGTAGTTAGAAAAGCAATATGGGGTGATCCCGTAGACGGTTGGCCATCACTTGCCTGCATAATTACTTTTATCGGTGGAATCCAACTTTTCTGTATGGGTATTATGGGACAGTATTTGTCAAAAACATACATGGAAGTTAAGAAAAGGCCACATTTTATAATTGGTGAAACAAATGGCGAGGATATAAAGAAAATTAAATAATTACATATAATAAAGTAAAAAAAGAACTGAAAAAAGCGAAGAAGGCATCTGCAGATCAGTATAAAAAGAACTGTAAGACAAATAAGTTTTATGGTTCCTTTTTGTTTGTTAGAAAAAATACAATTTTTAACGCATTGTGAAACTTAGCTTTTCGTGGTAAGATAAAAAAGATATATTGGCTAATGCTAAATTGAGAAAATTATATCAAAATTAGCAGAACATATCAGATAAGTTGAAATAAAAAGGTCAAAGAGCCTAAAGATAAAGGAGAAATTAATATAATGGAAGCATATAAGCAGGAATTTATAGAATTTATGGTAGAAAGTGATGTTTTAAAATTTGGAGAGTTTACACTTAAGAGTGGTAGAAAGTCTCCATTTTTCATGAATGCAGGAGCCTATGTAACAGGTTCACAGCTTCACAGATTAGGTCAGTATTATGCAAAGGCAATTCATGACAGATATGGTGATGACTTTGATGTGCTTTTCGGACCTGCATACAAGGGAATTCCACTTGCAGTTGTAACAGCAATTGCTTTTAATGAATTGTATGGAAAAGAAATCCGTTATTGTTCAGACAGAAAAGAAGAAAAGGACCATGGCGCAGACAAAGGAAACTTCCTTGGTAGCAATTTAAAAGATGGTGACAGAGTAGTAATGATTGAAGATGTTACAACTTCAGGTAAGTCAATGGAAGAAACAGTTCCAAAGGTAAAAGGTGCAGCAGATGTGACAATTGTTGGTCTTATGGTTTCTCTTGACAGAATGGAAGTTGGTAAGGGCGGAGAGAAGTGCGCTCTTGACGAAGTAAAAGACCTTTATGGATTTGAAACAAATGCAATTGTTACAATGTCTGATGTTGTAGAGCATCTTTACAATAAGGAATGTAATGGAAAAGTTGTAATTGATGATGAAATAAAAGAAGCAATTGACAAATACTATGCACAGTATGGTGCAAAATAATCCATTAGGAGAATAAAAAAGTGACAAAGGCAACTAGAAAAGTTCGCATTTTTGGAAGAATATTTTTTGTGGCATACATGATATTGGCGCTTTATTTTATGTTTTTTTCTGAAACACTAGACAGAACCATGGTTAGTGATCAGTACCGATATAATCTCACATTATTTAAAGAGATTACACGTTTTTGGAATATGCGTCATACTTATGGATGGAATATAACAATAATTAATCTTTTAGGAAATGTTGTATGTTTTATGCCATTTGGATTTTTACTTCCAATGGTATCAAAAAGAAGTGTATTTAAAAATTTCTTAAGTGTTACATTTTTAGCAATGCTTTTTAGTATAGGAATAGAAACAGCACAGTTAGTTACAAAAGTAGGAGCATTTGATGTTGATGATATATTTCTTAATACTATAGGAGGTTTATTAGGATATATCTTCTTGAAATTAACTAAATTAAGGAAACATATATAAGCTTGTTTTTAATTAGATAAAAGCCGGCTTATAAGAAGTAAAGATATGAGTATAAAATTTTGGGATAAAAAGAAAAAAATAAAATTAGATGAAAAAGGGGACAAGCCAGAGAAACATATACCACTTAGAAAATATACAAAAGGTGGCAAGAAGTCTACAGTTATGGGCCTTATTAGTCTTTTAATAATTGTGCTTGCAGTGGCAATATCAATAGCGTTAAAAGGCAAGGCAGGTGTTTACGTAGGACTTATGGTTTTTGTTTCTCTCATTGTTTCAGCCTGGGGATTCGCAGTAGGTTTAAAGAGTTTTAGTGAAGAAAACCGATTTTTAAGATATACATACATAGGTACAATAGGAAATGCCGTAATATGGATTTTTATTTTAGGACTTTATTTAATCTATGTATAATTCAACTTATTAAAAAATAAAACTAAGCAAAGAGGAATGAAATGGACATAGTTAGAGAGCGTTATGAGATTGCAATTGAAAGAATAAAAGAAATTTCAACAGAAAATATTAGCAATGAAAAATATCAGGAATATTTTAGTAAGGTTGCTAAATTTATTTTGAAATTAAATTCTGTAAAAGATGAAATTGAAAGTGGCAGATTAAAGGAATATACCACAGAGCAATTAGAACAATTAAATTACGAACTTTATGAAGACATTTATAAAGAAAATTATGAAACATCTTTGGCTAATCCAAAGTTTGCCTGTGAAGAACTGGGAGAAGAATACGGCAGAATTCTATGCTATGTTTACAAAAAAATCAGAGATTTAATTGGCAATGTGTATAGACAGGAAATTGAAATTGTAACTTTAAGAATTGAGTTATTTATAGAGCTATTCTATTATTTTGAAAATTCTGAAGAGTTAGAATATCGAAGCATAGAAGAGGCTGTGTATTCATTTGAAAAAGATAATACAGAAATTTTTGTTGATGACATGGTTGACTGGAGAGTTAATCCGAAAAGAACTTTTGCAGTTGATATTGTAATGAACAGTGATTTAAATGACATTAGATATTTGTACATGTATGGAGAGCATATTGGTGCAAATGAAATTGGAATGGCACAGTATCTTAACAGCTTGAGCCAAAGTGAGATTGATAGTTTGGCGCATGTTTACACAGAAGGCTATAGAAAAGGCTTCGTTATTGCAGGGAAAGATTTGTCAATTAAGGATACCGTAGATATTAGATATAATATTGGTTTTGAGAGGATTATTAAATCAGCAATATTAGATTTTGAAAAAATGGGGCTTAAACCAATAATTTATCCATTAGGATATGGGAGCACAATGTGCAATAAACAGTATTGGTTTGACCATAAGTTTGATGAGGCATTATATCTTGATAAGGCTTTTGTTAAGCGCAAGTTAGAAGTGGCAAAACAGGCTTTTGAAAACAGAAAAGATTTGGCACTAAAGATGGCAGGTCCGGCTGTTATAGAAATATTTGGTGAAAATCCATTTGAGCCTGAAAGCAAAAAAGAAGCTTACAAGTTAACAAAGGAACAGCAGAAATTAAGTGCAGGCTATATTAATGAATACCAGAGAATCGTGCAGGAACATATTCCGGGAGACCAGAGAAGTTTTACAATTATTGCTTTTCCAATTCCCGAATTTGGCCACAACTTTAAGGAAATGTTTGATGCAACAGTGAAGATTAATACACTTGATTCAGAGAAATACGAAATAATTCAGAATAAAATAATTGATGAATTAGACAAAGCAGATTATGTAAGGGTTGTGGGCAAAGGAGATAACAGAACCTATATTAATGTAAAACTACATGAACTTAACAATCCTGAAAAAGAAACTAATTTTGAAAATTGTCTTGCCGACGTAAACATTCCTTTAGGTGAAGTATTTACATCACCTGTTCTAAAGGGAACAAATGGTATATTACATGTAAGTGAAGTTTATTTAGGTGAATTGAAATATAAAGATTTAGAAATAAAATTTGAAGATGGAATGATTGCAGACTATACCTGCAAAAATTTCCAGACAGAAGAGGAAAACAAAAAGTACATTAAAGAAAATGTAATGTACAACCACGAAACACTTCCTATTGGAGAGTTTGCCATTGGAACGAATACTACAGCTTATGCAATTGCAAATAAGTTTGATGTAGTGTACAAACTTCCAATATTAATTGTTGAAAAAATGGGCCCTCATTTTGCAGTAGGTGATACATGCTATTCTTTCGAGGAAGATGTGGAACTTCACAATCCTAATGGAAAAGAAATTATTGCAAAAGAAAACGAAGTTTCAGCCCTTAGAAAAACAGATATTGACAAGGCATATTTCAGTTGCCATACAGATATAACAATTCCTTATGATGAGTTAGGAGAAATTGTTGCTGTAACTAAAGACGGAGAAGAAATTGACATAATAAGAGATGGCAGATTTGTTTTAGCAGGTTGCGAATTGTTAAATGAACCACTTAAATAAAATTTAAAAATAAAGAAAACAAATTAATAGGGAAAACAATACATTTAAACGAAAATGTATACAAAAATAAAGAAAATATCTTGTAATAAACATTATATTATCTTTTCGAAATAGTGGTTTTATGATAAAATAAAAGTTGATTTTTGCTTGTTGTTTATTAGATAACAAGCATTTAACTATAAATTTAACTATACAAAGTTTATGAGAAAAAGGAGAGCAAAATGGCAAAAGTTGGTATTGTAATGGGTAGTGATTCAGATATGCCTATCATGAGCAAGGCAGCAGACATGTTGGAAAAATTTGGTATTGAATATGAGATGACAATTATTTCAGCTCATAGAGAACCTGATATTTTCTTTGAATGGGCAAAGGGTGCTGAAGAAAGAGGAATCAAAGTTATTATCGCAGGAGCTGGAAAAGCAGCTCATTTACCTGGTATGTGTGCAGCATTATTTAAAATGCCTGTAATTGGAATTCCAATGAAAACATCAGATTTAGGTGGAGTTGATTCTTTATATTCAATAGTTCAGATGCCATCAGGTGTACCTGTTGCAACAGTTGCAATTAACGGTGGTCAGAACGCAGGTATTTTAGCAGCACAGATTTTAGCAACATCAGATGATGCTCTTTTAGAAAAAATAAAAAATTACGCAGATGAAATGAAATCTGAAGTAGTAGCAAAAGACGCTAAATTAAAAGAAGTAGGATATAAAGCATACTAAGGCATTATATAACCTTGTAATATTTTCTGAGATAAATTAAGAGATTAAGGCGTTGGAGCCATTAAGTCATAATTGCTTAGAGAATATTATTGAAACAAGAATATTATTTAAACAACATTATTATTTTAAATCAACATTTAGGAGGAAGTAAGAAAATGGATTACAAGAAGGCAGGCGTAGATATTGAAGCAGGTTACAAGTCAGTAGAATTAATTAAAGGTTCTATTAAAGAAACAGTAAGACCTGAAGTTTTAGGTGGTATTGGTGGTTTTGCCGGTGCATTTGACATGAGTGCTTTTAAGAATATGGAAGAACCAATTTTAGTATCAGGAACAGACGGCGTAGGAACAAAGATTAAGCTTGCTTTTGTTTTAGATAAACATGATACAATCGGTATTGATTGTGTAGCTATGTGCGTAAACGATATAGTTTGTGGTGGTGGAGAACCATTATTCTTCTTAGACTACATTGCATGTGGTAAAAACTATCCTGAAAAGATTGCTGAGATTGTAAAAGGTGTTGCTGAAGGTTGTAAACAGTCAGGATGTGCTTTAATCGGTGGAGAAACAGCAGAACATCCGGGACTTATGCCTGAAGATGATTATGATTTAGCAGGATTTGCAGTAGGTGTTGTAGATAAGAAGGATTTAGTTACAGGAGAAGACATTAAGCCTGGAGACAAACTTATTGGAATTGCTTCATCAGGTGTACATAGTAACGGATTCTCATTAGTAAGAAAAGTATTTGACATGACAGAAGAGTCACTTAACAAATACTATGATGAATTAGGAACAACTTTAGGAGAAGCTTTACTTGCTCCAACAATTATATATGTAAAAGCCCTTAACTCAATTAAGGACGCAGGTGTTAAGATTCATGGTTGCAGCCATATTACAGGTGGTGGCTTCTATGAAAACATTCCAAGAATGCTTCCTGAAAATGTTAAGGCAGTAGTTAAGAAAGATTCTTATGAAATTCCACCAATCTTTAAATTACTTCAGAAGACTGGTGATATTGCAGAAGAAATGATGTACAACACATATAACATGGGGATTGGTATGTTATTAGCTGTTGATGAAGCTGACGTAGATAAGACAATGGAAGCCATCACAAAAGCAGGAGAAAAGTGCTTCGTAGTAGGTGAAGTTGTTGAAGGCGAAAAGGGCGTAGAATTAGTTTAAAATAAGTTAAAATTAACTTTAGTCGAGCTTTAAATTAATTTCAGATTAGTTTTGAATTAGCTTGAGATAGTTGTAATTGACACATAATTGAAACAAACAGCATTTAATCAAAAGAGGTTATTATGATTAGAGTAGGAGTTTTAGTTTCAGGTGGTGGAACTAATTTACAGGCAATTATTGATGCCGTAAAAAACAAGACAATAACTAATGCATCATTAGAAGTTGTTATAAGTAACAAAAAAGACGCATACGCATTAACAAGAGCAAAAGAAAACAACATTGCAGCAGAATGTGTTTGTGTAAAAGATTACGAAACAAGAGAAGAATTCAACAAAGCATTAATTGAAAAAATTGATTCATACAATTTAGACTTAATTGTGTTAGCCGGATTCTTAGTAGTATTACCACCGGAATTAATAGCAAAATATAGAAATAAAATTATAAATGTACATCCATCACTTATACCATCTTTCTGTGGAAATGGTTTCTATGGATTACATGTACATGAAAAAGCATTAGAACGCGGAGTAAAAGTTACAGGAGCTACAGTTCATTTCGTAGATGAAGGAACAGACACTGGCCCAATAATTTATCAGAAGGCAGTAGAAGTTTTACCTGACGATACACCTGAAACTTTGCAGAAACGTGTAATGGAACAGGCAGAGTGGAAAATACTTCCACAAGCCATCAACGCAATTGCAAACAATTTATTGTAAACACAAATATAGTACACTTTTAGGTTTACATTTATCAAAAAATATATTTCGGAAGCAGCGGGAGCGTGCTTTCGTGATACGCTTTTTGTAAAACGTATGGGAAACAAAAAGAGAGGAGTTTTAAATGAAAGTTCTTATTGTAGGAAGCGGCGGAAGAGAACATGCCATTGCAACAGCAGTAGCCAAAAGTTCAAAGGTGGACAAAATATATTGTGCACCGGGAAATGCCGGCATAGGACAAATCGCAGAATGTGTAAACATTGGTGCAATGGAATTTGACAAATTAGTAGAATTTGCAAAAAATAATGAAATAGATTTAACAGTTGTTGGTATGGACGATCCTTTAGTTGGAGGAATTGTTGATAAGTTTGAAGAAGCAGGACTTAGAGTGTTTGGTCCAAGAGAAAATGCAGCTATATTAGAAGGTTCAAAAGCATTTTCAAAGGACTTAATGAAGAAATATAATATTCCTACAGCAGCTTATGAAAATTTTGATACACCAGAAGAAGCAATGAAGTATCTTGAAACTTCAAAATATCCTATTGTTTTAAAGGCTGACGGATTAGCTCTTGGAAAAGGTGTTTTAATTTGTAATACAAAAGAAGAAGCAATGGATGGCGTTAAGGAATTAATGTTAGACAAAAAATTCGGTAATGCAGGTAACACAATTGTTATTGAAGAATTTATGACAGGTCGTGAAGTTTCAGTTCTTTCTTTTGTTGATGGAAAAACAATTAAGATTATGACATCAGCTCAGGACCATAAGAGAGCAAAAGATGGCGACCAGGGACTTAACACAGGGGGTATGGGAACATTTTCACCAAGTCCATTCTATACAGAAGAAGTTGACGAGTTTTGTAAGAAATATGTTTACCAGGCTACAGTTGATGCCATGGCGTCAGAAGGAAGAGAATTCAAGGGAATTATTTTCTTTGGCTTAATGCTCACAGAAGATGGACCAAAAGTATTAGAATACAATGCAAGATTTGGTGATCCTGAAGCACAGGTAGTTCTTCCAAGAATGAAGAATGACATTATTGATGTATTTGAAGCTTGTATTGATGGAACATTAGATCAGATTGATTTACAGTTTGAAGATAACGCAGCAGTTTGTGTTGTACTTGCAAGTGATGGTTACCCTGTTTCTTACGAAAAAGGATTTGAAATCAAAGGTCTTGAGAAGTTTGAAAACAAGGAAGGTTATTATGTTTTCCATGCAGGAACAAAATTAGATAATGGAAAAATAGTAACTAATGGTGGTCGAGTTCTTGGTGTTACAGCAAAAGGTAAAGACTTAAAAGAGGCAAGAGCAAACGCTTACGAAGCAACAAAACTTATTGATTTTGAAAATAAATATATGCGTAATGATATTGGTAAAGCAATTGATGAAGCATAATAATTAAAAAGCTTGTATAAAATACAGGAGAAGAAAGGAAATAAAAATGAAGAAGTTAAAAAGCCTGTTAATTATGATAGCGGCAATGTCTGCTATGATGATTACAATGATTTTTACAGTTAGCGCTGATGAAACAACTGACTTGTCAGATTTAAAGGTTTATGCGATTGACAATTCAGGAAATCAGACAGAGGTGCCTTTAGATTTTAATTCAACTACATACGAATATAACTTAACAGTTAAGTCAACAGTAAAGTCAATTAAGATCGAGGCAACTGCAAAGGACAGCACATCACAGTGGTCAGTAGAAAAAGATGGTATCAATACTATAATGGATACCGGTGATAACTTAACAATAGTTGATGTTACATCATCAACAGGAGCTGTTCAGAAATATACTTTGAACACAAAGAAGTTAACAGAAGCAGAAGATGCAACATATAAAGAACCAAGCAGTAAAAAAAAGAAAACTTCAAAGAAGACTGCAACTGATTCTACAGTAAAGGTTGGAAAGAATACATTTACTATTTCAGAATCATTTAAAAAGTCAGAAATTCCTGAAGGATTTTCAAAGAGTACAGCAAAGTATAATGGAAACAGTTATACTTGCATTAAGGGAGACGTTAAGGAATTAACAGCTTTTTATTTAAAGGGTGATGAAACATCAGGTTTTTATATTTATGATAAGAGCCAGAAAAAGTTCTACCCAATGAGCAATATTAAAATAAAGAGCAGAATGTACACAATTGTACAGCCTAAGAAGGTAGACGGAATTGTAAAAGCTTACGATAAAAAGAAAGTTACAATTATTGATCAGGAAGTTAAAGCATGGGTACTTGATGAAGATGAAGGTATGTATCTTGTGTATGCAATGAACTGGAATGGTGATACTAATTTATACAGCTACGATGATAACGAAAAATGTTTCCAGAGATATTTAACATCATCAGACGCAAACCAGCAGTCAGAGGCAGCGGCTAAGGCATATAATAATTTACAGAAACAGTACAACCAGTTAGTTGATAAGTACAATGTTTTAATTAAAGTTTTATGCGGATTAGCAGTAGTAATCATTATTTTAATTTTTGTATCTATTAATTTAGGTATAAGTAAAAAAGAAAAGAAGATTAAAAAGACATATTCAGAGGATGAATTAAAAGATCCAAAGAAAGAAAAGAAAGCCCAGAAGAAGGCTGAAAAGAAAGCTAAAAAAGAAAACAAAAAGAAAAAATACGAAGAAGACGAAGATGATATTGATTCAGGAGTATCAATTGAAGAAGAGGAAGCAGAAGCAAAGAAAGTTGCTGAACCTTCAAAGGAAGAAGTAAAAGAAGCTCCTGAAGAAGTTGAAGAATTAAAGGAAGTTGACATTGATTCAGATGAACTTGTTGATATCGAAAAAGCTTTAGAAGCAGAGATAGCAAACGAAGTAGCGAAGAAAATTGATGAACCTGTAGAGGAACTTCCAAATGATAATACAATTACTACTGATGCAGAACAGATTAATGATAGCGCAGAAAACAGTGCTGAAGAGGTAAATGAATCAGAAGAAATCGATGCATACGATGATTCAGAAATTGATTTTGATGACGATGACGATGATGATGATTTCGAATTTATCGATTTAGATTAACGTAAGATTAAAGGGCAATTCTTTCATGAGAATTGCCCTTTATTTAAAAAATTGTAAAATAATGTACACATTTTTAGAGTATATTAAAATCCTAGACTAATATGGAGGGATGCATATGGAAAGTAGTAGATTTACCAGACAGACAATTGAAGCAATCGGATATGCAAAAGATGTGGCAATTGACTTGGGAATGGATTACATTGGAACAGAGCATATTTTGGCAGGTATTGCAAAAGTTACAGATGGAGTGGCTGCCAATATTTTATATAATTACAACTTAATGTACAAGGATATTATTAACGCAATCGAAGACGATATGGGAATAAAATCAAGGGTACGTTCAAAAACCAGAGCAAAAAATATAATGCCTTCAAACAGAGCACACGTATTACTTGGCAGAGCTGCTGAGGAAGCTGCAAGTCAGGGGATTCCACAAATAGGAACAGAACATATTCTTTTGGCAATATTAGCTGATCCTGATTGTGAAGCACATTGCATATTAGCAAGCTTTGGCATTAATTTAAAAAAAGTTTGTGTGGATATTCTTAATTTGACAAATAGAGATGCAAACGAAGTTAAAAACTACATTAAACCTGCAAAGAGGGGCAGAAGTGCAGCTCAGGCAAGTCCCATACCTACTTTGGAAAAGTACGGTAGGGATTTAACAGCCGAGGCAAAGGCGAACAAACTTGATCCTGTAGTTGGACGTGAAAATGAAATAGGAAGAATTATCCAGATATTAAGCCGAAGAACAAAGAACAACCCATGCTTAATTGGTGAACCTGGCGTTGGTAAGACTGCAATTGTTGAGGCCATTGCATGGCGTATTTGTGAAGGAACAGTTCCCAAAACAATGGCTGGCAAAAGAATTTTCAGCCTTGATTTATCAGGAGCAGTAGCCGGTTCCAAATACAGAGGTGAGTTTGAAGAAAGATTAAAAAACATAATTGATGAAGTACAAAATTCAGGAAACATAATTTTATTTATAGATGAAATTCATACAATAGTAGGTGCCGGTGGAGCAGAAGGCTCAATGGATGCGTCAAATATTTTGAAACCTTCATTAACTAAGGGCAATTTGCAGGTTATTGGGGCAACTACAATTTCTGAATTTAGAAAATATTTCGAAAAAGATGCAGCTTTAGAGAGAAGGTTTCAGCCGGTAACAGTTGAGGAACCAACTGAAGAACAGGCCGTGGAAATACTAAAAGGTCTAAAATCTGCTTATGAAGATTTTCATAACGTTACAATCTCAGATGAGGCAATTAGGGCAGCGGTAAAATTATCATCAAGATATATTAACGACAGAAATTTACCTGATAAGGCAATAGATTTAATTGATGAAGCATGTTCAAAAATGCGAATTAGGGAAGTGCCAAAACCAAAGTCTGTAAAAGATAAGGAAATTGATGTTGCAGAACTTAACTTAGAACTTGAAATGTGTGTAAGACATGCTGATTTTAAGAGTGCAACAGAAATAAAGAAGCAGCTGGACAAGGCTCAGAACAAGTTAAACAAGGCAATTGCAAAATGGGAAGGCACAGAAGAAGAGTTACGCCCTATTATAACAGAAAACTCAATTGAGGAAGTTGTTGCAATGTGGACAGGTATACCTGTAACAAGACTTGAGAAAAACGAGCAGAAGAGACTTCTTGATTTGGAAAAAGTTTTACACAAGAGAATGATAGGGCAGGAAGAAGCCGTAAGTGCAGTTGCTAAGGCTGTAAGAAGAGGTAGAGTAGGACTTAAAAATCCTAACAGACCTATTGGTTCATTCCTTTTCCTAGGGCCTACAGGTGTTGGAAAAACTGAATTGTCTAAAACTTTGGCAGAGGCAGTTTTTGGAACAGAAGACTCAATTATCAGAGTTGATATGTCTGAATACATGGAGAAACATAGTGTGTCAAAATTAATTGGCTCACCACCGGGATATGTAGGATTTGAAGATGGCGGTCAGTTAAGCGATAAGGTTAGACAGAACCCATATTCTGTAGTGCTTTTTGATGAAATAGAAAAGGCACATCCGGATGTGTTTAATGTACTTTTACAGGTATTAGATGATGGTCATATTACAGATTCTAAAGGAAGAAAAGTAAGTTTTAAGAATACAATTATCATAATGACAAGTAATGCCGGTGCCAATAGAATAGTAGATCCTAAGCATTTAGGCTTCAGTCAGGGTGATACAGAAAAAGCCGACTACGAAAAGATGAAGGCAAATGTTATGGAAGAAGTTAAGCTAATGTTCAGACCTGAATTTTTAAACAGAATTGATGACATTATTGTATTCCATACATTAAGTGAAAGCGAAGTAAAGAGTATTGTATCATTAATGCTTAAAAATCTTGCAAAGCAGGTTAAAGAACAGATGGATATAGCTTTATCTTTCACGTCATCTCTTAAAACTTATCTTGCAAAAGAAAGTTACGACAAGAAGTTTGGCGCAAGACCACTTAGAAGAATGATTCAGAATAAGGTTGAGGATATGCTTGCTGAGGAGGTACTTGCCGAAAAAGTGAAGGCAGGAGATAAAGTAACTGTTGGCTATAAGAGCAATAAGGTTGCATTCAAAGTAAAAGAGGAGCCTAAGGAAGAATCTAAGAAAGAGTCAGAGAAAAAATAGAGGGACTAAAATTCCCTAATTGAATAAAAAAAATCAAGACTATTACACTAGAAAGCTAATGAAAAAATATGGTAAGTGTGATAGAATGATTTTAAGATAAATCGCATCGGCGAATAATTACAGGAGGAAGAAATGGCAATCATTAAGGAATTAATAAAGAAAGAAAGCAATGGAACAATTAGCTTTGGAAATTACGAATTAGATGCAAAGAAGAAGGTGTCAGATTTTGAAGTTTCAGGAGATATGTATAAGGTAAAAACATGGAATGAAATTACCAAATTAGAAAGAAACGGAACATTCGTATATGAATCACTTCCGGGAACAGCAGTAAACGTATTTAAGGAGACTGCTGATGAAGTAAGTTTCTTCGTAGATGGAATGGGACAGACTCAGATTACTTTAGAATTAGAAGCAAACAAGGAATACAAAGTATTTGTTAATGATAAAGATCTTGGAGTTTCAAAGACAGATATTGGTGGAAAGCTTACATTTGATGTAGACTTACAGAAAGGTGTAATGACAACAGTTAAGGTCGTTGCAGCGTAATTAAATATATGATTAAGTAAAGGTCCGTAAGGGCCTTTCTTAATATTCAAAAATAGAATAAGGGGAAGTAAATGGCAAAAGCAGATAAGACAGTATTTTTTTGTAAAGAATGTGGATATGAATCAGCAAAATGGCTAGGTCAGTGTCCTGGATGTAAAGAGGTGGGGACTTTTGTGGAAGAGCCCAAAGGTCCTAAAAATAAAACAATAAGAAGAAATGTAACAAGTTCAATGCCTGTAACAATCAATGAAGTTAAGGCAGATGATGAAGAAAGAATAAGCACAGGTTTTAGTGAATTAGACAGGGTTCTCGGAGGTGGTGTTGTGCCGGGAGGTTTAATTTTAGTTGGTGGTGATCCTGGTATTGGAAAATCAACATTGCTTCTTCAGGTTTGTAGAAACATGTCAGCTTCAGGAAAGAAAATATTATATATTTCAGGAGAAGAATCTTTAAAGCAAATTAAGCTTCGAGCAAACAGAATGGGAGAGTTCAGCAATAATTTAAGTTTGTTATCAGAAACAAGTCTTGATAATATTGAAGCAGTTGTTACGGAAACAAAGCCTGATGCAGTAGTAATTGACTCTATTCAGACAATTTATAGGGAAGATATTAGTTCAGCACCGGGAAGTGTTAGTCAGGTAAGAGAATCAACCAACACATTAATGCAAATAGCAAAAGGGCTGACCATTCCAATTTTTATTGTTGGTCATGTTACAAAAGAAGGTGTAGTGGCTGGACCTAGAGTTTTAGAGCACATGGTGGATACGGTTTTGTATTTTGAAGGAGACAGACATGCTACGTACCGTATTTTACGAGGTGTAAAAAACAGATTCGGCTCAACCAATGAAATTGGTGTTTTTGAAATGAGTGAGGAAGGACTAAGACAGGTTTTAAATCCATCAGAATTTATGCTTGAGGGACGTCCTACTGACGCGTCAGGCTCAGTGGTTGCGTGTTTAATGGAAGGAACAAGACCTATTTTGGTTGAAGTGCAGGCATTGATTAATCATACAGCTTTCGGTATGCCAAGAAGAACAGCAGTTGGAACGGATTATAACAGAGTTAATTTGCTTATGGCAGTTATTGAAAAGAGAATGGGTATACAAATGGGCGACTACGATGCCTATGTTAATGTGGCTGGCGGTATGAAAGTAAATGAGCCGGCAATGGATTTAGCATTGGTAATGGCACTAATTAGTAGTTACAAAAACAGGGCAATAGATCCGGCAACATTAGTGTTTGGAGAAGTAGGTCTTTCGGGAGAAGTTCGTGCAGTATCAAATGTACAACAGAGAGTTATGGAAGCTAAAAAATTGGGCTTCAAACGCTGTATACTTCCGGCAGTATCAGTGAAATCTTTAAAAGACGTTGAAGGAATTGAATTAGTAGGCGTAAAAAACATAAAAGAAGCTGGAGAAAATATTTGACATATTAGGTGCGTTATGGTATAAATATACTTGTGCTTAAACGCAATAGGGGCATAGTTCATCGGTAGAATAAGAGTCTCCAAAACTCCAGAGCTGGGTTCGATTCCTAGTGCCCCTGTTATTTATAAAGATATTATTTAGAGTTTCCTTTAAATAATATCTTTTTTTTGTAGCAAAAGCCTGATAAGCGATATCGTGCTTGCACGAAATATCATTTGTCAGGCGTAAGAGCATCGAAAAGCTATGCTTTGAGATATCTGCTGGCTGCAATCGAGTAGGAGCCAGCCTACTTGATTACAATATTGCTTTAAAGAGAAATTAAGAAGTTGAGAGGATTTTAACGGAATAATAAATAAATTGCAATTTATAAATTGCTTATTAGTTGTGAATTAACACAATTGATGAGCAATTTTTTCAGGGCTTTCTATTTTGCCATTTTCTTCCCATTTAATAAATGTATTTAAAATGGCTCCGGCAAAATAGTAGGCTTTGTATAATGAAATTCCGTATTTAGGAACTACTATATTTTCCATATATTCATTAGTGGCGTTGATTAATAGAGAATATAATCCGGCGTTACATAGTGCAACAAAAAAATTAGAATATTTGTCGAAATATATTAGAGCATTTAATATATTTTCGTAGTTTGGAAATGTACTTGAAGTACTTGTATCATAAATATCTATATACCCGGAAATAATTTCGTTAAGGTAATCATTAAGAACTTCGTCTTTTGTGTGATAATATTTATAAAATGTCATTCTTGAAACGCCTGCTTTTACAGCTAAATCTAAAATCTTTATCTTACTATATGATTTTTCTTTCATAAGGGCAACCATTGCCTCGCCTATACACATTCGTGTGAATTTATTTCGTTTTGTGTAATTACTAATAGATAATTTATTCATGATAATTCCTTTCAAAAGTTTACATTTTTGACATTTATGTAAATTGTAGCATAACAAAGATAATAGTACAATAGTATGTAGTAATGAATACTACATCACATATTTTTTGTAGAAAAGATAATATTGCTGTCGAGAGGAGACTAATATGAAATATGCAGTAATCGTGGATTCAAGTTGCGATTTGGTAATAGAAAATAAAACTGAAAATAATATATACATGGATAGAGTTCCACTTAGATTAAGAGTAGGGGAGAGGGAATATGTAGACGATTTTAATTTGGACATTAAATCTTTTATGGAAGACATGAAATCATATCATGGAACAAGTGGGAGTGCAGCACCAAGTCCTGAGGAATGGTATAATGCTTTTAGGCAGGCAGATGAAGTGTTTGCGGTTACTATTTCAGGTGAGTTGTCAGGCAGTTATAGTAGTGCGTCAGTTGGAAAACACATGGCATTAGAAGATGAGCCTGAAAAGAAAATCCACATATTCGATTCGAAGTCAGCAGGAGCCGGCTTAACACTTATTGTAAGAAAGATTCAGGAACTGATCGCAAAAGAAAAATCTTTTGAAGAAATAGTTGAAGCAGTTGAAGAGTATAAAACAAAAATTAAAACATTCTTTATTTTGGAATCAATCGACAATCTTGTAAAAAATGGTCGTGTAAGTGCCTTAAGTGGCAAACTTGCAGGAATGCTTGGCATTAAGATTTTAGGTCAGGGTTCAAGTGAAGGAAAAATCGAGTTGTTAAGAAAAATTAGAGGAAAAGATGCTATTTACAAAAAGACTGTTCAGGATATGCTTGCCAATGGATATAAGGGTGGCAATCTTGTTATAAGTCAGTGCTTTAACAAAGAAAAAGTTCAGTTCTTGTTAGACAATTTACGTGAACACACAGAAGTTGGCAAGGTAGAAACAATGCCAACAAGTGGGTTATGTAGTTTTTATGCTGAAATGGGTGGCATAATTTTAGCCTATGAAATATAAGAGTTTTATAGAATTGAGATAGTGCAATATAAGAATTTTAGAAGATTGGAATAATAGAATATTATAATAAAAAGTACCGATCCTTATTAGGTATGGATATGCTGATTTCAATACATGTTCATATAACTAAGGATCGGTACTTTTATGTAAATTATTTCTTCTGTAATAAAAACAGGCGATTCATGCCTTCCTGCCAAGGATATGGAAATTCCAGATATCTTATGATTTCATAGTGCTTCTCAAAACTTTGTTTCCAGGAGGCAGTGTCTAATTCTCTATAGCGAAGAATACCGTTTTCTTCAAAAAGATTATCTTTAATTTGAGTAAACCCCCACTGCTTCATATCTGTCTTTTCGTAAAATGGATTTAATTTTACAAACATAAGTCCCTTTGGGGCGAGAAGTTTTGTAAGACCTTTAAAAGTCTTTAAGGCAATATCTTTTGGCATAACATCTAGAACGTTTGACAGTATGATTCCGTCAAAAGGTTTGCCGTTATAATTATCAAAATATGAAATATCTCCCATCTCAAAATTAAGGTTAGTGTATTTGTTTACGGTTGCAAATTCTTTGGCAAAATTAATGCCTGTTTCAGATAAATCAATACCAAGACCTGAATCCATGTTTCCAAATTCATAACATTGGAAAAGAACATCCCCTGTACCACAACCAAAATCTAATATGTTTTTGCATTTGCTTGCAAAAATATCCAGACATATATCGAACATTGGCTCAACAGAAAGAGACTTACCTTTTAAATCTATGATTTGGCATTTGGAATAAACATCATTCCACATGTTAATAGACCTGTCGTAATCACGTTCTATTTTTTCGTCAATGTTCTTTTTAGGTTCAGCTTGTTCATATTCATTATTCATCACAAATACCTCTTTTCTAACATTTTCATGTATTATTGTAGCATTTGTTTTCTCTTTATGAAATAGGAAGTTATCTGCAAAAAATAATGTATAAAGAACTAATCTGCAAAAAAAAATATATATATAAAGAAATAATGCATAAAAAACAGCATATAAAAAAGAACCAAGGGAATAACCATAACTAGAAAAAAATCCGGATATAGTTATTGCTGTGGTTCTTTTTTACTTTTATGAAACTATGAATATAGTTACAAAATTGTGTAGTTACTTAACATTTATTATTATTGTGTAATACACTGGTGTTATTTCAACAATGAAATTGAATGAGAAATTGTGCTTGCTCCGCTACCGGTTGTAGTAGTGTTAGCGTTGTTGCAAATATAAACCTGATTACCATTTCCCATACCACCCTGGATAACCCAGTGCTTGCAGTTGCCATTCCATGACTTAATCCAACTTGTATTCTTTGAACATTTAATACCAACTTCAGTGTTTAAATATTCAACAAGGTCTGATTTAGAATCAAAGCGACCAATATAGACAGCAACGTGTGTTGCCCGGCCGCCTTTACTATAGGCAATGATATCTCCCGCATCTAATGAATCAATATCATTAGTAGAAGTAACAGCAGTGTGGGTTAAACCTGATGATTTAACAGGATATGTAGTGGATTTGACTTTTCCTGATTTCTTATAAGTGCTTTGTTTTAATGAATAATTATAAGAAACTTTTGCGTAGCCGTTTTTCCAACTGTTAGCAGTAGGACTGCCCTGTAATTTGAAATTAGTAACTTCCTTTGAAGTTTTAACTTTTGTGCCAGATGACTCAACATATTTTTTCACTAAAACATTACATGGATAATGTTTGTTTACATTATTGGTAATTAATTTCTTTAACTGTTTATTAAAGTTGATTTTCAGTTTCTTGTAAGATGTCTTATATTTTACAGGCTTAGAAACTGAAGTATTAGTGTTTGGACTATATGTTTTTATTTTGTAATAATAAGTTGTGTTACTCTTTATACTTTTGTCTGTGTAACTTGTAGTTTTCTTACTTTTAATAGTTTTTACAGGCTTGTAGCCTTTTGATTTTTTTTTGCTTCGGTAAATTTTGTACTTTGAAACATTGACCTTTTTCCAAGTGATTTTGATTCCGGTTTTTGTATCGGAAATGCCTTTAACATAAGTTTTAGGGGCAGAGGTGTCATACGTATTAGTTGTAGTATTTTCATTAGTGGTTGCTTCAATGTTTGTGAGAGTTGTTACTCCATCAGTATGGCTTGTAGCCGTTACATTTTCGTTAATTAAAATATTTGTATTATTAGAATTGTCATTTGCTTTTGTAATTACACATGTCATAAGAACTAACGACATTGTTAGTGATGGTATGATATGCATTTTTCTGCTCATATTAATTCCTAACCTTCTTTCTTAAATGAATTAGCCATATACTAACACATACTTGTTGCAAAATCAAGACAAATATTACAAAAATATTACAAACAAGAAAGAAAATGTTACAATTTGGCGGAAAATAAAGAAAATATAGGCTTAAAAATTATATAGGTAGGCTTTTAAACTCACATAAATTCTCCCATAATATTAAAAATAACCACATAAAAAAACTAAATTATGATATAATAAAACAAGAATTTGGTACGGATAAAAGACAAAATATACAATATGTAAGGTTTATATACAATTGACGCAAATTGGAACTTGTATATAAAAAAGAGACAGACTATTATAAAATTTATAAGGTAACTTTAGGAGGAGTATAAGCGAAGGATTTTTAGAAAGGAAGGGATAAGTATGATAAAGGAAACTATTGATGCTGTACGAGTAGCTGAGATGGAAGCGGAGAAGCAGATTCAGGTGGCAAAGGATAACGCAGCAGGAAGGAAAGCAGAATTAGATTCAATGAAGGCACAACTTAGAAAAGAAAAGTTGACGAAAGCACAGGAAGAAGCTAAGAAGGCAATGGATGAAGTAGTTTCAGAATGCAAAAACTATGATTTGGAAATGGACAAGGAAATCCAAATGAAGGTAATGGAACTTAGAGATTTGGCAAAAGAAAGGAAGGACAACGCAATTAAAGCAGTAATACAGGCATTGGCTTAAAAGTTAGGAGGTATTATGGCAGTTTTAGAAATGCGCAAAATAAACATTTGTGCTTTAAAAAAGGATAGAAAGAAAATTCTTGAATTTTTACAGAGAAAAGGCTGTCTGGAAATACATGAAACTGAAAATAAAGACTCTGTTTTTCAAAAAGTAAATACAGCAACACAGATTTCAATTTTTCAAAGGAATGCGGCATTAGCGGAAAATGCACTTAACATTCTTGAAAAATTCTATCCGGAAAAAACATCAATGTTTTCAAGTTTAGAAGGAAAGAAAGAAATTGGAATAAGTGAATTTAAGAAGTCTACTGAGAATCAACAGGAAATAATGAGTGTGGCAAAAGATATTATTCAGTTAAATAAAGCGGTAGATGAAAAGATTGCTGAAAAAGCAAGACGTTATGACGAAATAGAAGCCCTTAAGCCATGGGCAGAACTTGATGTTCCAATGAATTATAAAGGAACAAAGAAAACAGGATTTTTACTTGGAACTATTTTAGGAACTTATACGGAGAATCAACTGATTAACAGATTAGAGAGCTTGGAGGAACTGCCAAAGTCCACGTACGCTCAGATTTTTAGTTCAGATAAGTTTCAAACTTATATAGCAGTAGTATTTCTGAAACAGGACGAAGAAAAAACGGAGAAGGCACTTAGGGGGGTGGGCTTTAACAGACCACCTATTATGACCAGCCATCTTCCAAAAGAATCGGTAAAAAAGAGAGAAAAAGTTATTACTATTCTTGATAATGAAATACAGGAAATCAAAAATAAAATAAAAGAATATAGTGAAAGAAGAATTGAACTAAAGGAAATTTCAGATTATTACACAATCAGAGCTGAAAAATATAGAGCTTTGGGAGAAATTCTTCAAACAAAACATACATTTTTTGTTACAGGTTTTATTCCAAAGAAAGAGATTGAAAGTTTAAGAATGAACTTGGAAAATGACTACACTGTGGCAATAGATGTGGAAGCACCAAAGGATAACGAAGATGTACCTGTTCTTTTATCTAACAGTAAAACAGCAGGAGCAGTTGAAGGAGTTGTAACTTCTTTTGGTTATCCAACAAAAACAGAAATTGATCCAACATTAATTACGGCATTTTTCTATTATTTCTTTTTTGGAATAATGTTAAGTGATGCAGCTTACGGCTTGCTTATGTTTCTTGGTTGTTTATGGGCGCTTAAAAAGTTTCCTAACATGGAAGAATCCATGGCGAAAACATTACGAATGTTTAAGAACTGTGGAATTTCAACTTTAATATGGGGCATACTTTTTGGTGGATATTTTGGTGATGCAATAACTGTTATTGGTAGCACCTTCTTTGGTGTAAAAATAACAATACCCGCATTGTGGTTTACTCCTATAGAGCAACCAATGAGAATGTTGATTTATTGCATGATTTTCGGAATTATACATTTGTTTGTTGGCCTTGGAATTAAAGGCTACATGATGCTAAAACAAAAAGATGTTATGTCATTTGTATGTGACGTAGTGCTTTGGTATGTATTTTTAATAGGCTTAATTTTATTGTTAGTGCCAACATCAATTTTTGCATCTCTTGCAGGAACAACAATAGTATTTCCGGCTTGGGCTAATATGCTGGCAAAGGTTATGGCTATTGGTGGCATGGTTGGAATACTTTTAATGGCAGGAAGAAGGGCAAAGAACCCTGTTAAGAGATTACTACTTGGAGCATATAGTCTTTATGATACAACAAGCTGGCTTAGTGATTTGTTATCATACTCAAGACTTTTGGCTTTGGGACTTGCGACAGGTGTAATTGCACAGGTTATTAATACAATGGCAGCCATGGGCGGCAAGTCGGTAGTTGGTGTGATAATGTTTATTGTTATTTTCATTATTGGTCACACATTTAATATGGCAATTAATTTATTAGGTGCTTATGTTCATACAAACAGACTTCAGTATGTGGAATTTTTCGGAAAATTCTTTGAAGGTGGAAGTAGAGAGTTTAAGCCATTTAAGGAAAATACAAAATACGTGAAAGTAAAGGAGAATTAGTTATGGGAGAATTTTTTAATAATTTAGGTTTATTTTATGCTTTATTAGGAGCGGCTCTTGCAGTGCTAATGGCAGGTATGGGCTCAGCAATTGGAGTAGGTACGGCAGGTCAGGCTGCCTCAGGCGTTATGACAGAAGATCCATCAAAGTTTGCTAAAGTATTAGTAATGCAGTTACTACCTGGTACTCAGGGACTTTATGGTTTGTTAATCGGCTTCGTAACTTTATCAAAAATCGGAATTATCGGTGGAAATGCAGTAAGTATTTCAGCGTTACAGGGACTTGAAATTTTGGCAGCATGTTTACCAATTGCAATTGTTGGTCTTGTTTCTGGAAAACATCAGGGCAAAACAGCAGCCGCTAGTATTGGTATTATAGCAAAAAGACCGGAACAGTTTGCAAAGGCAATGCTTTTCCCTGCAATGGTTGAAACTTATGCAATTCTTGCATTACTTATTTCATTCCTTGCAATTAACGGTATCGCATTATAAAAATTACACATTAACATATTAGAGTAAATGGGAGAAGTGTATGAGTGGATTGAATAATATTATAAAAGAAATCCAGGCAAGTGCTAAAGAAGAAGCAGATGCTATTTTAAAAGAAGCAGATGATTTCTGTAATGCACAGATGGAAGAGGCAAAAATTGAGATTGAAAAAGAAATTAAGGGATTTGAAAAAAAATCTCTTGCCTCAAGAAAGCTATACAAAGAAAAAACAAAATCTTCTGCCGGTTTTAGAGAAAGAAATGCAATTCTAAATAATAAACAAAAATGTATAAACGATGTAATCGAAAGTGCAATTTGCAAAATAGAAAATTTAGACGCAACAGAATATTTTGATTTTCTTGAAAAGTTATTTAATAAAAATGTGCAAAGTGGCACAGGTGTAATGTACATTAGCACAAGCGACAAAGACAGAATGCCTGAAGATTTTGTTAAGAAAATAGAGAAGATAGCAAAAGAAAAAAATGGCAGTATTACCATTGAAGATAGCAGGGACAATGTAGAAAACGGCTTTGTTCTTGTTTACGGAGACATTGAAGAAAACTGTCAGATTAAAGCTTTGTTTAATGGTCAGCTAGACAGGTTAAAAGACATAGCTAACAGAGAACTATTTGGATAGGAGAAAATATATTAGGAGGAAACACTATGGAAATGGATTATACCTACGGTGTTGCAAGAATACGAGCCCTTGAAAGTAGTTTGTTTGGCAATGACACAATACAGGCTTTGTTGAATTTGGAAACCTATGACCAGTGCATGACTTTTTTGAGAGACAAAGGTTGGGGAGACGGTCATTTAGATGAAACTTTGGAACATATGCTTAATGAAGAATCAGAGAAGACAAAAAGAGTTTTGGATGATTTGGTAAAAGATGAAAAAGTAGTTTCCATACTGACAATCAAGGATGAGTTCCACAATTTAAAGGCAGCAATAAAACAGGTTTGCACAGAAGATGAAACGGAAAATATTTTTATGGCAGGCTGTAAGATTGAACCTGAATTCTTAAAGGATGTAATCCGTCAGGGAGAATACGGCAAACTACCTGATAACATGGCAGGAGTTGCAAAAGAAGCAACTGAGATTCTTTTAAAATCAGGCAACGGTCAGTTGTGTGATGTGTTAATTGATAAGGCAACTTTAGAGGCTATAAAAAAGGCTGGCGATGAGTCTGATAATCAGTTAATTAGAAAATACGCAGATTCTCAGGTGACAATTGCTAATATCAAAATTGCCGTAAGATGTGCAGCAACAGGAAAGGACAGCGAGTTTGTAAAAAAATGCCTTGTTCCATGTAACGGAGTAAGCATAACTGATTTAATAAAAGCAGTTGACGGTGGCCTTGAAGGAGTTCTTGAATACTTGGAAAATTCAGGCTTTGGGGACCTTGCAATAGCACTAAAAAAATCAAAATCAGTTTTTGAATGTTGGTGCGATAACAAAATTATTGAAGATATAAAAAGTGAAAAATATAATTCTTTTTCCGTTGGTCCAATAGTTGCGTATGTTATTGCAAGAGAAAATGAAATTAAAACAGTGAAAATTATCATGTCAGGAAAGTTAAACGGTTTTGACAATGACTTTATAAAAGAAAGGGTAAGGGAAATGTATGCTTAAAGTAGCAGTAATGGGCGATTACGATAGTATATATGGTTTTCAGGCATTGGGGCTTGATATTTACCCGGTGGATGAAAAGGCAAAGGCGGAAGCAATACTTAAAAAGCTGGCAAATGGAAACTATCCGATAATATATATTACTGAATCGCTGGCGGAAGAAATAAAAAGTGAAATTGAAAAATTTAGTGAATTAGTTACTCCGGCAATTATTTTAATTCCGGGAGTTAAAGGCAACACAGGCGCAGGAGTTAAAGGAGTTAAGGATTCGGTAGAAAAGGCAATTGGCTCAGATATTGTTTTTGGAAAATAATATTTGAACCGGAAAGGACAGAATATGGAATATAGCAAGGGAGTAATCAGAAAAGTGGCAGGTCCATTGGTTATTGCTGATGGAATGCGTGATGCCAATATGTTTGATGTGGTTCGTGTTAGTGACAAAGAACTAATTGGTGAAATTATAGAAATGCATGGTGATCAGGCGTCAATACAGGTTTATGAAGAAACAGCAGGGCTTGGTCCTGGTGAACCTGTAGTTTCAACAGGAGCGCCTATGTCTGTAGAATTGGGACCCGGACTAATTGGAAGTATATATGATGGTATACAAAGACCGTTAGATGACATTATGAAAGTGTCGGGTAGCCTATTAGAAAGAGGAGTTCAGGTACCATCTCTTAAACGTGAATTGAAATGGGATTTTGAAGCAACTGCAAAGGTTGGAGATGTAGTTGAAGAAGGGGATATTTTAGGTACAGTAAAAGAAACTCCTGTGGTTACACAGAAAATAATGGTTCCATACGGAGTGAAAGGTGAAGTAACAAGCATAAAGTCAGGAAATTATTTTGTTACAGATGTAGTTGCCACAATTAAAACTGAAAAAGGTGAGCAGGAAATCACATTAATGCAAAAATGGCCTGTACGAAAGGGACGTCCTTACAAGGAAAAGAAAAATCCTAACAAGCCATTAATTACAGGACAGAGAGTTGTTGATACATTATTTCCTATAGCAAGAGGTGGTGTGGCAGCAGTTCCCGGACCTTTTGGTAGTGGTAAAACAGTAATCCAGCATCAGCTGGCAAAATGGGCAGAGGCAGACATTGTAGTTTACATTGGTTGCGGTGAGCGTGGAAATGAAATGACTGACGTACTTAATGAATTTCCTGAGTTAAAAGATCCAAAAACAGGCGAATCGTTAATGGAGCGCACAGTTTTAATTGCAAACACATCTGATATGCCTGTAGCGGCAAGAGAGGCTTCAATTTATACAGGTATAACAATTGCAGAATATTTTAGAGATATGGGATATTCAGTAGCCCTTATGGCTGATTCAACTTCAAGATGGGCAGAGGCTCTTCGTGAAATGTCAGGCCGACTTGAAGAAATGCCCGGTGAGGAAGGCTATCCTGCATACTTAGGAAGTAGACTTGCACAGTTTTATGAAAGAGCAGGTGACGTTGTAACACTTGGAAAAGAAGGCAGAGACGGAGCCTTGTCAGTTATTGGAGCCGTATCACCTCCAGGTGGTGATATTTCAGAACCGGTATCACAGGCTACACTTCGTATTGTAAAAGTATTCTGGGGACTTGATTCAGCCTTGGCTTACAAGAGACATTTCCCGGCAATTAACTGGCTTACAAGTTATTCACTTTATATTGACAGTATTGGTTCATGGTTTACGGAAAATGTTGATAAGGACTGGCTTATTTTAAGACAAAAGTTAATGACTTTACTTCAGGAAGAAGCAGAGTTGGAAGAAATAGTAAAAATGGTAGGTATGGATGCCTTGTCTGCACCTGACCGTTTGAAAATGGAAGCTGCCCGTTCCATAAGAGAGGATTATTTACATCAGAACTCGTTCCATGAAGTTGACACTTATACATCTTTGGAAAAACAGAACATGATGATGAAATTGGTTATGGGATTTTATGAGGAGGCAATGGATGCACTAAACAAAGGTGCAAATATAAATGACCTTATAAAAATGCCTGTAAGAGAAGCCATTGGTCGTTTTAAATATACACACGAAGATAATATTGAGAGTGAATTTGACAGAATTAATAATCAGTTATCTCTTGAAATCGCAAATGCTTTAAGTAAGGAGGAAGACTAATATGCCAAAGGAATATAGAACTATTCAGGAAGTTGCCGGCCCTTTAATGTTAGTTAGAGATGTTGAAGGGGTAACCTATGACGAATTAGGTGAAATTGAACTTGCAAACGGTGAAACCCGTCGTTGTAAAGTATTGGAAGTAAATGGAACTAACGCATTAGTTCAGTTGTTTGAAGCTTCTACAGGTATTAATCTTTCTAACAGTAAAGTAAGATTTCTTGGACGAAGCATGGAACTTGGAGTTTCAATGGATATGCTTGGTCGAGTATTTGACGGACTTGGAAATCCAATAGATAAAGGACCGGACATTCTACCTGATGAAAGAAAAGACATTAATGGTATTGCAATGAATCCGGCAGCAAGAAATTATCCGTCAGAATTTATTCAGACAGGTATTTCTGCAATTGATGGTTTGAACACATTGGTTAGAGGACAGAAACTACCAATTTTTTCAGCCTCAGGTTTGCCACATGCTAACCTGGCAGCGCAGATTGCAAAACAGGCAAAAGTTATAGGAACAGATGAACCTTTCGCAGTAGTATTCGCAGCAGTTGGTATTACATTTGAAGAGTCAAATTATTTTGTAAACAGCTTTAAGGAAACAGGGGCAATTGACAGAACAGTAATGTTTATGAACCTGGCAAATGATCCGGCAGTTGAGCGTATTGCCACACCAAGAATGGCACTAACAGCAGCCGAATACTTAGCCTTTGAAAAAGACATGCATGTTCTTGTAATAATAACAGATATTACAAACTACGCTGATGCCTTAAGAGAAGTTTCAGCAGCAAGAAAAGAAGTTCCGGGACGTAGAGGTTATCCGGGATACATGTACACTGACCTGGCAACTTTATATGAACGCGCAGGAAGAAGAAAAGGCTCAAACGGTAGTATAACAATGATACCCATTTTAACAATGCCAGAAGATGACAAGACTCATCCAATCCCTGACTTAACAGGATATATCACAGAAGGTCAGATTATTTTAAGCAGAGAATTATATAGAAAAGGCATTACACCACCAATTGATGTTTTACCATCTCTATCAAGATTAAAAGACAAAGGTATCGGCGAAGGAAAAACAAGAGAAGATCACAGCAACGTAATGAACCAGTTATTCTCAGCTTATGCAAGAGGAAAAGATGCCAAAGAACTAATGACAATCTTAGGCGAGGCAGCTTTATCCGACATAGACTTAATATATGCCAAGTTTGCAGATGAGTTCGAGAAAAAATATGTATCACAAGGCTACGATACCAACAGAACCATAATAGAAACAATGGACATAGGTTGGGAACTATTATCAATGCTACCAAAATCAGAACTAAAACGAATAGACGACAAATATTTAGAAAAATACTACAAAGGCAACAAATAGAGAATGTGGAATAAAATCCAATCAAATCATATAGCAATGATATTAAAAAGTATAAGCATGATTATTTTAAAACCAAATTAAATAGTTACGTTCAACAATATATTTTCAAGCAATATTCAAATTTAAAAGAAAGTGCTTGGAACCCGTCGGTTCATCAAGGCAGCGAAGTCGGCTTGATAGAACCGCTACGAGGTGGAAGCAGCGGGAGCGTGCTTTCGTTAAATTGAATATCGCTTGAAAAGGAATGTTGAATGAAGTAGTGGATTTTAAAGCGAGGTAGAGTATGGCAGGAACAAGAGTGAATCCAACCCGTATGGAACTAACAAAACAAAAAAAGAAACTTTTGTCAGCCACAAGAGGCCATAAACTTTTAAAAGATAAACGAGACGAACTTGTTCGTCAGTTTATGGATTTAATAAAAGAAAACATGGACTTAAGATTAAAGGTTGAAAAAGGATTAAAAGCTGCTAATATGGAATTTGCGGTAGCAAGAGCGGGCATGAGTGAACAGGTGTTAAACACCGCATTAATGGCTACTGGGAAAACTTTAGAAATAAAGCAGCAGTTTAAAAACGTTATGAGTGTCGAAATTCCTGAATTTCAGACAAAAAATGATATTAAGGTAAATGACATTTACTCTTACGGATATGCTTTTACAGCAGGAGACTTAGACGATGCAGTATATTCATTATCTTCTGTGTTTGAAGATATGTTAAAACTTGCTCAGGTAGAAAAATCCTGTCAGCTAATGGCATCAGAAATAGAAAAAACGAGAAGAAGGGTAAATGCGCTTGAGCATGTAATAATTCCTGAAGCTTTGGACAATATAAAATATATAACAATGAAATTAGATGAAAATGAACGAAGCACACAAATTCGTCTAATGAAAGTTAAAGATATGATGATTGAAGAAAATATTCAAGAAAAGAAAATTATGGATAATGTTGCATTTGCAACATACAAAAAATAGAAAAATGTTATACTTTTCTTTGTAAGGTTAAGGTAGTAATACCAGGGTTTAATCATCAGACAAAGTACAAATCTATGAAAGAGGCAGTAGGAGGCATATTATGAAGATTTTATTTTATGATGCAAAGAAGTATGACAAAGAGTCTTTTGACAAGGTAGCCGTAGAATATAAGAACATAGAAATAGAATACACAGATTCAGATATTTCGGAGGCAACTGCAAAATATGCAAAAGGGTTTGAAGGAGTTTGTGCATTTGTAAATTCTAATTTAAGTGAAAATGTTATAAAAGCTTTGGCTGAAAATGGGGTTAAGTTGATTCTCCTAAGATGTGCAGGCTTTAATAATGTGGATATTAAGGCATGTAATCAGGTGGGTATAACAGTTTTTAGAGTGCCGGGATATTCGCCGGAGGCAATTGCTGAACACGCAATGGCTTTAGCTCTTGCATGTAACAGACATATTCATAAGGCATACATTAAGGTAAGAGAGAATAATTTTAGTCTGGTAGGATTAACAGGTGTTAATTTCCATAACAAGACAGCAGGTATAATCGGTACAGGAAAAATAGGCGCAGCAATGTGTCGTATATGCAAAGGTTTTGGAATGAAAGTTATTGCTTATGACATATATGAAAACCCTGACCTTGATTTTGTTGAGTATGTAACATTGGACGAACTGTTAGAGAGAAGTGATTTGATATCCCTTCACTGTCCTTTAACAGATGATTCTTACCATATGATAAACAAAAAGACAATTAAGAAAATGAAAAATAATGTTGTTTTAGTAAACACATCAAGAGGAGCCTTAATTGATACAGAAGACTTAATAAAGGGAATAAGAGAGCATAAATTCCACAGCATAGGTTTGGATGTTTATGAGGAGGAAACGGACAATGTATTTGAAAACAGAGAAGATGATATTTTAGAGTCATCAATTACTTCAAGATTATTGTCTTTCCCAAATGTAATTGTAACTTCTCATCAGGCATTCCTAACAGATGAAGCATTAGAGGCAATTAGTTACACAACAATGGAGAATGCAAAATCTTTTATGGAAGGCAATTTAATTGAAAGTAACATTGTAAAATAACATACACTTATGAAGAACCGGAGACGAGGATTAGCACTGTTTATTAAAAACAGAGCATCTGAAATCGCCGGTTTTTTATATTTAGATAAGGTACATTTTTTTTAGAAAAGGGTATCGTTTTTTAGACAATAATGAAAAAAACATTTTTATATGTTACTCTCTTTTTACGAAAGGGTTTTAGATTTTAGGAGGCATATAATGAGAAAAATAGTTTTGTTAGCAGCTTCAATGGTTGCAACACTTGCAATGTGTGTTGGTGTTTCAGCAGCAGACTCTGTACCATCAGATGTTAACTTAAATAATTTTAAGCTATCATGGTCAGATGAATTTGATGGAACTTCATTAAATGATGCTTATTGGACACCACAAATTGGTAACGGTATAGAATATGGAAACCGTGGCTGGGGAAACAATGAAAAAGAATACTACAAGGCAGAAAATGTTTCTGTCTCTAATGGAACTATGAAAATCAAAGCGCAAACTGAAAAAACAAAAGCTAATGGAACCACATACAATTGGACATCGGCTAGAATTACGGGAACAGGAAAAGTTAATATTGGATTAGGGTATGTTGAAGCAAAAATAAAGATTCCATCATCAAAGGGAATTTGGCCGGCATTTTGGATGCTTGGAACTAATGGCAAGAAATGGCCTGCATGTGGTGAAATTGACATAATGGAAGCTTTCAATACAAGATCAGATATTCAAAGTACAATTCATTATCCAAAATGGAATGGAGCTGATCAGTACATTTACACAAACAAAAATGTTGATAACAAAACAGAATGGCATACATATGGATGTTACAGAGATGGAAAGATTTGTGCTTTCTACATTGATGGTCAGTTGTTAAGTGTATATGGCACATGGACAGACAGGTATGTAAGAATAACAGATTTCAACGAAACATTCTCAACAGCAGATTTAAATACTGGCACTTATGCAGGACGGAGAAGTGTTTTAAATGACGATTACTATTTATTGTTTAACGTAGCTTGTGGAGGTAATCTTGCACAGGGAAATCCGCCTTATGATACAAGCTGGAACAGAACAATGGAAGTCGATTATGTAAGATACTACAAAGAAAAAAGTCCTGCAGAAATTGCCGCAGAAAAGAAAAAACAGGAAGAAGCAGACAAAAAGGCAAAAGAGCAGGCTGCAGCAGAGAAAGCTGCAAAGGCAAAACCTGCAAAGGCTTCAATTTCAATAAAAAATGTTAAAGGCAAAAAAGTTAAGGTAACAATCAAGAAAGTTAAAACTGCAAAGGGTTATATTGTTCGTACATGTGACAATAAGAAATTCCAGGGTTATGTAGATAAAAAGACAACAAAGACAAAAGTTACACTTAAAGGTTTTAGAAAAAAAGAAACATGCTATGTAAAGGTTAGAGCGTACAAGGTTTACAAGGGCAAGAAAATTTACGGCGCATGGTCAAAAGCAAAGAAGGTAAAGATTAAAAAATAAACCTTTTTCAGCTTAAAAGTTAATAATTGTATAAAAAGTAAATTTGAGTAAATCATAGAGAACTGCTACTAAGACATTTGAAAAATGTTTGGTGGTAGTTCTTTTTTTTTACATTCAAATATGGTAAAATGAGAAATTGATATAGGAGGCATAAAAATGGAAGAGAATAAGAACATTGAACAGACAAATATTCCAAAAGACTTGGAGAAGAACCTATGGACATATGGTAGCCCTATTATTTTTCAGGAAGGAAAAATAACTCCGGAGGTAGATGAAGAATCAGTTTCTTTGACTTTGACATTTGCAAATATATTTCAGGAAACGATCAAAGAAATTAATTTAAGACTGATTGTTACAAATGAAAAAGGCGAAGAGGAAACAATAAATCAAAGTTATACTGATTTAGCTTTAGGTTATTTACAGTCAAAAGGAAATGATATATTAATTAAGCTTAACAAAAATACAAAGGATATTAAAATACAGATTGACAGAATTATTTTTGAAAACGGTGGCGTTTGGTCAAAGGAAGAATCTGTATGGGAAAGCACAGGCGAGATTGATAATTTAGATATTTTTGCAAAAGCAAAACTTAAAGATTATGAAGACAATTATGTTATAGCAAAAGAAGATTTGGCAAAAGAAGACTACATTAACATGGGAAACGGCATTGAAATTCTAAAACGTATTTCATGGTATAAGGATTCAGCTAAGATTTTAAAAACATCTGAACAGAAATATCTTTTGTTAAAGAATGCAGAAGAAAGACGTCAGAGTGTGGAAAAGAAGAAAGCCCACAGAAGAAAATCTGTAAAGAAAAAATATGTCATTACAGGTGTAGTGGTTGTAGCAATTTTAGCGGCAGTAGGCGGTGGCTTTGCAGTATTTTCAGTACCTAATAACAAATACAAGGCAGCAAAGAAATTACTTGATAACAAGAAGTACGAACAGGCAGCTAAGTCATTTTCCGATTTGGATGGATTCTTAAAGAGTGAAGGATATTTGGCAGAAGCTTATTATAACTTAGGTCTTAAGGCTTTAGATTCAAAAGATGAAACCAAGGCAGAAGAATATTTTACAAAAAGTTATAAGACAGACAAGAGTTCAGAATACGGTAAAATGGCAGGAGCTTTTGTAGATTACTATGATGGAAATAAGGCACTTGAAAGCAAAGATTACGACAAGGCAATGAAGTTATTCCAGAATAGTGCCAATGTGGCATCAGATTTTACATTAGTAAATAAGGCAAGTGCCGGCATGGCAAAAGTATATTACTTAAAGCAGGATTATACTACCGCATGGAATACTATTAAGAATGTTTATGCAAAGGACAAGTCATACGCTAGTGAATATGGAACTTATGGTTATGCGTATGCCAAAACCTTAATTAATAATGGTAAGTCAGAGGAAGGTTTAAAACTTTACAACAGTATTTCAAAATTCACAAATGGAGCTAACTTAAGTGACTCAACTTATGCTCAGGCTGTGAAACTTGGAGAGAGTGGTAAGTATGACGAAGCTATGACAATGCTTAATTCAATTAAAGGCAATAACAAGAAGGCCGCAACTCTTTATAACCAAATGAAGAAGTTTAAACACAAAGTAAGATTTTGGACAGGAACATGGAAACATACAGGTACGGTAAATGGTGAGAAGAAGATTTTCAAAATTTATATTTCAACTGTATTGTTTAAAGGAGAACCTTGCTTAAGAATTAAGGATCAGAATAATAAGACATTAGGATATGATACTGTAATTAGTAGCAAAAATAAGGTTACACAGATAACAATAGGAACATACCAGTTACATTTCAAACTTAAGAAATACCATAACCAGAAAAATAATTATGTTTTAAAGGGTGGCAAGAAAATGTTAAGACAGCTTAGATATGGTGGTGTAACATACGAGACAAAGTTTAAAAAACTGGCAAAATAAAAAGTTCCCAGCATCTAAAAGGAGCTGCTAATGGTTAATAGAATTTATAAAAAAGTAATAATAGCTGTGTTGGCAATTTCGCTGTCTTTAAGTGGGATTGTCAGTGCAGGAGCGGCTGAAAAAAAAGAACAATTTGCTGTGATACCGGCGCAGGAGAATGTTAAGCTTCTTGTTAATAACAAAAAGCAGTATTTAACAATTAATCAGGCAGGTGATGTGGCAAGAAAAAAAGCCTTGCTTCACAATTCTAATATTCAGTTGTACATAAAAACAACTGAAAGCTCAGCCAATGTTGTTTTTGAAAAAATCCGTAAAAGAATGATAAGGGAAACAAGCGACAGCAACAGCGGAGACTACATGTATTGGAATTTTAAAAGCAGTTCTGCAAAGTATTATTACAATACAGTAGTGAATGATGGAAAGAAATACTATTATTACGATTTTAGATTAAATATTAAATATAGAATTACTCTTAAACAACAAAACCAAGTTGATAAAAGAGTAAAATCTATTATAAAGAAATTAAAACTGAAGAAGAAAACCAGTGACTACAAAAAGGTAAAAAAAGTATATGATTATATTTGCAAAAGTGTAACCTATGCCAAAAATACAAGCAAAGGAATTAATTACACAGCCTATGCCGCATTGTTTAACAAGGAAGCTGTGTGTCAGGGATATGCCCTTTTGGCATACAAGTTCTTTAAAGAACTAGGACTTGAAACAAGATTAATTCCAGGGTATTCAAGTAATCAGCTTCATGGATGGAATATTGTAAAAGTTGGCAAATATTATTACAACATTGATTCTACATGGGATGCAACTTATTTGCAGAATAACTATAAATATCATTACTTTTTAAAAGGTGATAAATTTAAGAATCATAAAAGATTTAAACAGTACAAAACGGATACTTTTTATGGCAAGTATTTAATGGCAGCCAATGCTTATGGAAGTGGCAAGGCGAAGATGTGTAAAAAAAGTCAGATTTGTGAGTATGCAATGAAACAAGGTAAGGTTTTAAGTTTTACAGATAATACATTGAAATTTGAAAAACTTGCAAAAAAGTCAAAATACACAGTTGAATACTCAGTAAATAAAAAGTTCAAAAGTGGACAAAATGTTACTACAACAGGAAATACTGTTCAGTTAAATAATTTAGAAAACGATAAGGTATATTATGTACGTTACCGTGGAACAAAAAAAATCAAAGGCAAGTTAAGAAAAACGAACTGGTCAGATACTTTTGTTATCGAGAATTAGTACATAAATAGGAGGTATTCTTATGGACAAAGATAAAATGATAGAAGACATAGTGGCAATGCTTGATGGAAGCGTGAAAAAAGGCGATGGCCATATTAATGTGCAGGTAAACGAAGTGGAAGAAGATCCGAAGGAAATAAGAGAAGAAAAGTCAGTTACAAGAGGAAGTGCTGAAAATTCAATAAATCCAATGCCTTGTTGCATGCCAACAATAGAATTACCTGATGACGATAAAATGTAATTAGTTATTTTTAAGGCTTATTATTAGGATTTGTTCATAGAATGTGGATGTTCTAATAATAAGCCTTTTAGTTTAATATTAGAAGAATTAACCGGAAGGGATTAAGAAAAATAGAATTATATTTAGATGGAGATTTAAGATGAAGAATAAAGTAGTAAAATTTATTATAAGATATGTTGTTATTACATTATCAGCAATTATGTATGGTTTGGGAATAGGACTTTTTCTAAATCCCAATCAGTTGGCACCTGGAGGAATTTCCGGTATAGCCATTATATTAAAAGAAGTATTTCCAATGCTGCCGGGAGTTGGTGTGTTAATTATTATAATTAACGTGCCAATAATGATTTTAGGGGCATGGAAATTTGGAAAGAAATTTCTTTTATCAACCTTATATTCACTGATTGTTTCATCAGTTGCAATTGACGCGCTCCCTGCAATATTTAAAATTGACGCAGTAACTAACGATTTAATGCTTGCTTCAGTTATTGGTGGTGCGTTGTTTGGTTTTGCAATGGGGGTGTTGTTCAGAATGGATACAACAACAGGTGGGCTTGATATTATTGTGAAAATTATCAAGCAGAAGCATCCACATATGAAAACAGGTCAGATATATATGATTATTGATGTGGCAATTTTAATTGCGTCAGCCATTGCTTTTAATAACGTGGAAGTTGCTCTTTTTGCAGCAATTGCAATTTATGTTTCTTCACTGGCAATGGATAAGGCAATTTACGTTGGTGACGAAGCAACACTTGTTTATATAATTAGTAAACAAAGAAAAATTATATCAGTAAGAATGCTTCAGGAATTAGACATAGGAGTGACAATGCTTCAGGGCATGGGTGCTTATACTAACAAATCAACAGAAATAATTATGTGCGTAATGAGAAAACAAATGTTAGTAAAAGTAAGAAATATTTTAAAAGAAGTTGATCCTGATGCATTTATGATAGTAACAACAGCTAATGAGGTATTTGGAGAAGGATTCAAATCACAATTTACTAACGAAGTATAGAATGCATAAATATGCGACAAAAGTAAATTTTTATTAATTTACAAAAAGACGATATTGTTTTAAAATAAACGGAAAGGTTATTAGACTAAGGGGAGGATAAAAATGGCAACTTTGAAAGATGTGGAGAGAATAGTTATAAAAGTGGGAACATCCACATTAGCACATGACACAGGAAAAGCTAATATAAGACAGATGAAGAAACTGGTGACAGTTATTTCTGATATTGTTAATTCAGGCAAGCAGGTAGCATTAGTTACATCAGGAGCAATTGGAGTTGGTGCCGGTAAGCTTGGCTTAAAAGAGAGACCTAACACAACAGCAGGAAAGCAGGCAGCTGCTACAATAGGCCAGTGCGAATTAATGTTTATGTATGACAAGATGTTTGGAGAATATGGTCACACAATAGGACAGTTTTTAATTACCAAAAGAGATGTTGACAACTTAGAATGTAGAGAAAATCTTATAAATGCTTTTGAAGAAACATTTAACTTAGGTGCAATTCCTGTAATCAACGAAAATGACGCAGTTGCCATAGAAGAAATTGTATATGGTGACAATGATAGCTTGTCAGCCATAGTGGCAAAATTAATTGGAGCAGATGCACTTTTAATTTTAACTGACATTGACGGATTATATACAGGAAATCCTAACCAAGATGAATATGCAAGAATTATACCTGTAGTTACTGAAATTACAGATGAATTATATAAGATTGCAGGTGGAAAAGGTTCAAAATTTGGAACGGGAGGCATGGTTACTAAGTTACATGCGGCTGAAATTGCAACGGAAGCAGGCATTGACACAATTGTTTTAAATGGTGGTGATGCAGAGAATATTTACAGAGTGTTAGAAGGCCATCAGGTAGGAACATTTTTTGTAGCTAAAGAGAGTAAACAGTTGGATCTTGAATAAATTTTACTTATGATAAAAAACATCAAGTTCACAAAATTTTAAATTTTAATTAATAAGGGTACATACAAATATATATTATAGTAGAGAAGTTACTAAGGAGTTTAATATGAAAAAATTGTTATTTATAATTAATCCAAAAGCAGGATTAAAAAAGAACAAACACTTTATAGATGAGTCTGTGGAAATTTTTGAAAATGCAGGCTATAAGGTTGGTATTAAATTTACTAAAAAAAGATTAGATGGAACAAACATAGCAAAAGAATATAGCAAAAAAGCAGATTTGGTTGTCTGTATGGGTGGTGACGGAACTTTGAACGAAGTAATACAGGGTATTATTGAATCAGAAAGCGGTACACCTTTAGGCTATATACCGGCAGGCTCTACAAATGATTTTGCTACAAGCTTAGGCTTAAAGACGAGCCCAAAGGAAGCAGCAGAATATATTGTGAATAGAACAGCAAAACCATTAGATATGGGTATGTTTAACGGCCGTTATTTTGTTTACACAGCATCAGCCGGTATTTTTACAAAGACATCTTATTCAACTCCCCAGCAGATGAAAAACAGATTAGGGCATTTTGCTTATATTCTGCATGGAGCAAGAGAGTTGTTTCATATAAGAAGTCTCAAGCTAAAAATCGAGTTAGAAGACAAAACCTATGAAGGAAAATATATATTTGTGGCAATAAATAATGCGACCAAAGTTGGCGGCATCATGAAACTTGATGAAAATTTAGTAGAATTTAACGATGGGGTATTCGAACTTATGCTAGTTGAGTTTCCAAAGAATATTGCCGAATTTTGTCATTTAGTAGTAAAAATACTGACACAGAAATTTACAGGTAAAATAACTTTAGAACAAATAAAAAAAGCAAGAATTACAGATTCTACAGATATTGACTGGTCCTTAGACGGTGAAAAAGAAAATGGCCATGCAATAATAGACTTTAAAGTAATTCACGATGCAGTTAATTTTATATACTAAAAGAAGTAAGAGGGGTATTTATGACATTAAAAAAAGAAGATATTTATGAATTTACAGAAAAATACAGCAAAGTGTGCTTAGAAAACGATAGTGTAGACAAAGAATTATTTGCAAAGTATGGTGTAAAAAGAGGTTTAAGAGACTTAAACGGAAAAGGTGTTTTAACAGGTATTACAAATATCTCAAGAATTGAGTCATCGAAAATTGTAGGTGGTAAAAGTGTTCCGTGTCCCGGAAGTTTGTATTATAGAGGATACAACATTAAAGATTTAGTTAAGGGATTTATGGGAGAAGGAAGATATGGTTTTGAAGAAACAGCTTATTTGTTACTGTTTGGTAATTTACCAAGTGAAGACGAGTTAAAGGAATTTAAGAAAATGTTAGCAGGCTGTAGAAGACTTCCAACTAACTTCGTAAGAGATGTTATTATGAAGGCACCAAGTTCAGATATTATGAACTCGTTAACCAAGAGTATTCTTACATTGGCATCATACGATAAAAATGTCTCAGATACTTCATTAGAAAATGTTATTTTACAGTGTATTCAGTTAATTGCATTATTCCCAATGCTATCTGTATATGGATATCAGGCATATAATCATTATAAGAGAAACAAGAGTTTGTATATTCACAGACCAAAGCCGGAGCTTTCTACAAGTGAGAATTTGCTTAGAATTTTGAGACCTGACAAAAAATATACAGCCTTAGAGGCAAAAGTTTTAGATCTGGCGTTAGTTCTTCATATGGAACATGGTGGCGGAAACAACTCAACTTTTACAACAAGGGTAGTTACATCATCAGGTTCAGATACATATTCAACTATTGCAGCAGCCCTATCTTCTTTAAAGGGACCACGTCATGGTGGGGCTAATATAATGGTTGTTGAAATGTTTAAGGACATTAAGAAAAATGTATCTAACACAAAGGACGAAACAGAAGTTAAAGAATATTTAAGAAAAATACTTAATAAAGAAGCATTTAACAAAAAAGGTCTTATATATGGAATGGGCCATGCAGTATATTCAATTTCTGATCCAAGAGCTGAAATATTTAAGTCATTCGTTGAGAAACTTGCTAATGAAAAAGGTAGACAGAAAGATTTTGCTTTATATAGCATGATTGAACATTTAGCACCTGAAGTAATTGCTGAAGAAAGAAAAATGTACAAAGGTGTTAGTGCAAACGTAGACTTTTACAGTGGTTTGGTGTACAGTATGCTTGATATACCGGAAGAATTGTTTACACCTATTTTTGCCATTGCAAGAATCGTAGGTTGGAGTGCTCATCGTATAGAAGAGTTAGTTAATGCTGATAAGATTATGAGACCTGCTTATGTAAGCAACTGTGATTTCAATGAATATAAGAGTATTAGCGAAAGATAAATTGACAAAGTTTAAAGCCATGCTATTTTATATAGTGTGGCTTTTATAATAGGCTTGTGAAAGTGTAAAGCCGAAAACAGAGCCGGCAATGAATAGTACAATATAGATTAAGTGTTTAATAGTGTTTAATGATAGAGATTAAGAAAGTGGAGGAAATTAAAATGAAATTAACACAAAGCGATGTAGATAAGATTAAAGAAGAAATAGAACATAGAAAATTGGTTGTTAGAAAAGAAGCAATTGAGGCTGTAAAAGAAGCAAGAGCCCAGGGAGATTTAAGTGAAAATTTTGAATATTATGCAGCAAAAAAAGACAAAAATAAAAACGAAGGACGAATTAGATACCTTGAAAGAATTTTGAAAACAGCAACAATTATTTCGGACCAGTCAGAAGATGATGAAGTAGGCTTAAATAATACTGTAAAGATTTATTTTGAGGAAGATGATGAAGAAGAAACTTTTAAGATTGTAAGTACAATGCGCGGGGACTCTGTTAAGGGGAGAATAAGTAATGAATCACCTATTGGAGCAGCAATTATGGGACACAAAGTGGGAGATAGAGTTGAAATAAAAGTAAATGACAGCTATAGTTATTATGTAGTCATAAAAGAAATCGTAAATACCGGAGAAGAAGAAACAGATACTATAAGAACTTACTAAGGAGAAGGAATATGGCAAAATCTGAAAATCAAAAACAGAAAATTTTAGTGTTGCTTGACTTGTTTAAAAGCAAAACAGATGAGGAACATGGTGTGACAACATCTGATATTATAGACTATTTGGCAGAGCATGGCATAAAGGCAGAAAGAAAAACTGTTTATGCTGATTTGAATACCCTAAAAGAATATGGTTATGAAATTTCAAAAGAGAAGAAAGATGGAAATTATTATTATACTCTTTTGGATCGTGATTTTCAGTTGCCGGAATTGAAACTGTTAGTTGATGCTGTTCAGGCGTCAAAATTTATATCTGCAAAAAAGTCCAGTGAGTTAATAAAGAAAATAGAAAACTTAGCCAGTGTTTATCAGGCAAAGCAGTTACAACGACAGGTTTTTGTAAGTAATCGTATAAAAACAAATTACGAAAATGTTTACTACAATGTGGATGAATTAAATCTTGCAATTAACGAAAACAGAAAAATAAAATTTGACTATTATGAGTGGAATCTTTCAAAGGAGATGGTTTTGCGAAAGAACGGTCACAAGAATGATATTAGTCCATGGTCGTTGGCTTGGGATGATGAAAATTATTATCTGGTTGCATTTGATGGAAATAGTGGAATCATAAAACATTACCGTGTTGATAAAATGCGAAAAATAGAAATACTAGATGAAGCAAGAGACGGACGAGAAGAGTTCGAGGAATTTGATGCAGCAAAATATGCAAAGAAAGTTTTTGGTATGTTTACAGGTGATGAACAACGTGTGAAAATACAGTTTGCCAACAAACTTATTGGAGTTGTAATTGACAGATTTGGTCAGGATATTATGATTATTCCAAAAGGCGTGGACCAATTTGTTGTGAATGTAAACGTAAAAGTAAGCAACATGTTTTTAGGTTGGATAATAGGACTTGGAGATGGTGCCAAAATACTTGAACCTGAAAGTGTAGTTGATGAAGTTAAACAAATAACCGAGAGACTTAAGGAACAATATAAGTAATTAATAATTAAATAATTGGAGAGTTAAATGCTAAAAATATTTACAAGTTATACACCGGGAGCCGGAAAAAGTTATGCCATGCTTGAAAAAGCAATGGCGGAGCAGGCAAAAGGTAAAAAAGTTTTAATTGGCTTTCTAAATGGTGGTCATAGAAATATCGAATTAATAAAAGAAAAAAATCATATAGATAGCGCAATTTATAACGGAAAAGGTTTTTCGTATAAACAGATATTAGAAGAAAAACCGGACATAGTTGTGCTGGATGAAATGGGCATGAGGTCGAAAAATCATGGTTATATTTATGAAATAATTGAACTGTTACTAGATAATAACATTGATGTGTTTACATCTATTAACATCAAAAGATTTGACAGTATTAATCCTGAGTTTAAGAAGATAAGCGGTATTGGTGTAAAAAACATGGTACCGTCTAAATTTCTTGATATGGCAGATGAAATATATTTTATAGACAGAAGACCTGAACTTATGATTAGGGATTTCAAAAACGGAAACTTATTTAATAAAAGATATATGAAAAGCGGTATAATGAAAAAAAATTTTAGAAGAGACATATTGGAAAGCTATAGAAAAGTCAGCTTGGAGATTCTAAAAAAATATGGTGATAAAGTAACAGTAGTAGAAAGAAATGAATAAGAACGGAAGGATAAAATAATAAAATTATGCAAAGCGGTAATACAATGGAGAATAACAAACAAATCAAATTATCATGGACGCCAATAGTAATTCTTTTAGCAGGGGTATGTTGTTTGCTTTGGGGTTCGGCCTTTCCGTGTATAAAGCTAGGTTACAAATTTTTTAGAATAGAAAGTGGAGAGACAACTTCTCAGATTTTATTTGCCGGAACAAGATTTGCAATTGCAGGGGCAATGGTAATAATAACTTTCAGTATAATAAACAGAAAATTTATCAAGCCATCAAGTCCTGGAAAAATAGCAACGTTAAGCGTGTTTCAGACAATATTGCAGTATGTGCCGTTTTATATAGGACTTGCTCATACTACAGGAGTGAAGTCTTCCATTATTAACGGTTCGGCGGTTTTTATAACAATACTTATATCATGTCTTATTTTTAAACAGGAAAAATTAACAGGGAAAAAGATTATAGGTAGTGTTTTAGGATTTTTAGGAATTGTAATCGTAAATGTTGTTGGAAATGGTTTTGATTTGAGTTTTACTCTTTTAGGTGAAGGCTTTATTTTGATTTCTACAATATCATCTGCGTTTTCGTCTGCTTTTATTAAAAGATTTTCAAAGACTACCGATGTTGTAATGCTTAGTGGCTATCAGTTTTTCTTTGGTGGCGTTGTCATGGCAACAATTGGTCTCATAGCAGGAGGTAGATTAAACAGTGTGGCACCATATAGCTGGGTACTTCTTTGCTATATGGGATTTATTTCAGCAGCAGCGTATACAATTTGGAGTATCTTACTTAAATACAATAACGTATCAAAGATTTCAGCTTATAAATTTATGAATCCTTTATTTGGCGTTGTACTGTCATTTATAATTTTGCAGGAGAAGAGCCAGTTAGGAATCCAGACAGTAATTGCACTTATTCTCGTGTGTGCAGGAATTTACGTGGTAAATCGTGAAAATAAGTAAGGAAATATATGGATAAATCTCTTTTTATATGGAATTTACTGTGATAAAATATAATCATTATTAATAATGTTATAAAGAGTTGCAAACAGCAAGAATACATGCTTAGCTATTGCGGAAGGAGGAAGATATGAACATTATGCACGACATTGATCCGGAACGTATTTCACCTTCGGATTTTATTGCTACTATTGAGATTACAAAAGGAAGCAAGAAAAAATATGAATTAGATAAGGAAACAGGACTTCTGATTCTTGACAGAATACTTTATTCATCAGTTCATTACCCTGCGAATTATGGTTTTATTCCAAGAACATTAGATGAAGATGGTGATCCACTTGACGTATTGGTGCTTTGTTCGGAACCTATTGAACCGATGTCACTTGTAAGATGTTATCCAATCGGAGTAATGTACATGATTGATGGTGATGACATGGACGACAAGATTATTGCTATCCCATATGGAGATCCAACTTACAATTGTTATACTGACATTGAACAGTTACCATCACATATTTTTGATGAAATTAGAAACTTCTTTAACATCTACAAGTCATTAGAAGGTAAGAAAACAAAAGTTGATGAATTTGGTGGCCCAATTGATGCGGCAAAGATTATTTGCAAATGTATCGACTTATATAACGAAGAATTTGAAGGAGAAAGTCATGACAATAAATAAAAGACTTTCCGACCTGAGAAGTGAAATGAGTAGGCATGACATAGACATCTATGTTGTGCCTACTTGTGATTTTCATGGTTCGGAGTATATAGGAGACTATTTTAAAACAAGAGAATTTATAAGCGGCTTTACAGGGTCAGCAGGTACGGCAGTAATAACTAAGAACAAGGCGTATTTATGGACAGACGGAAGATATTTTGTTCAGGCTGAAAGTCAGCTAAATGACAGCTATAAACTTATGAAGCAGGGAGAAAATGGAGTACCTACAGCTGTACAGTTTATTGAAGAATATAATAGAGAAACAATAGAAAAAAATAAAGAAAACTGGGGGACGACAGTTGGATTTGACGGCAGAACAATACCATCTGACCTTGCAGAACACATTGAAAAACTACCGAATATTAATGTAATTTGTGATTTGGATTTAATTGGAGATATATGGAAAGACAGACCTGAAATATCTCATGAGTCTGTTTGGATTTTACAGGAACAATATGCAGGAGAATCGCTAAAGGAAAAAATAAAAAAGATACAAAAAGAAATAGTAGCCAATGATTGCGATATTTTAGTTGATACATGTTTGGAAAATATTGCTTGGACACTTAATTTGAGAGGAAATGATGTAAAATGTACCCCTGTATTTTTAAGCTTTCTAACTATAACAGGTGATAATGTAACTTTATATATACAGAAACAAAGTTTGACAGCAGGAACAGAGTCATACCTTAAAGAGAATAAAGTTAATATAAAAGATTATTTTGAAATTTATAATGATTTAAAACAGTTAAAAGATAAAAAAGTCTGGCTTGATAAGTCATCAGCTAATTACAGAATAATTGAGACTCTGAAAAATAATAATAGGATATACAACAGAATGTCACCGGCACTAACAATGAAGGCAATAAAAAATTCTACTGAAATCAAAAATACTCGAAAAGCACATTTGCTTGATGGAATTGCAATGACAAAATTTATATACTGGTTAAAACACAATGTAGGAAAAGAGCCTATGGATGAGGTAATGTTGGGCGAAAAGCTGGAATATTTTAGAACAAAAACAGAAAGTTATGTGGAACCAAGTTTTGAACCCATCGTAGGTTACAACGACCATGGAGCTATTGTTCATTACAGTGCAACAGAAGAAACAAATTATACCATTACAGACAAAGGACTTGTTTTAATTGATTCTGGTGGACATTATTTAGAAGGCACAACTGATATAACAAGAACAATTAGTCTTGGTGAAGTTAGTGACAAAATGAAAAGAATGTACACAGCGGTTTTGAAAGGCCATTTGGCACTGGGAGATGCTGTATTTAAAAAAGGCAGTTCAGGAGTAACTCTTGATATTCTTGCAAGAAAACCACTTTGGGACTTAGGGCTTGACTATAACCATGGAACAGGTCATGGTGTAGGCTATTTGTTAAGTGTACACGAACCACCAAACGGAATAAGATATAGAATACTTAATAATCCGCAACTAAATCCTGAAATGAAAGCTGGAATGATTACAAGTAACGAACCTGGAATTTATCTTGAAAATGAATTTGGCATAAGAATAGAAAATCTGATTCTTTGTAAAGAAAAAGAAAACAATGAGTTTGGAGAATTTTTATGCTTTGAAACATTAACTTTAGTTCCTTATGATATAGAACTAATAGATGAAACAATGCTCACAGAAAAAGAAAAGGAACTTATTTTTGAGTATAACAGAAGAATAACAGATGCTTTGCAACCTTACCTGACAGCGGAAGAAAATAAATGGCTTGAAACATTGAACGAGAAACATTAAACGAAGAATTTTAAAATTGTCGGGAGGACAGCAGCAAAGGGTTGCCATTGCGAGAACATTGTCTTATGGACCGGAAATTATTTTAGCTGATGAACCAACCGGAAATTTAGACAAGGAAACCCAGGCAGAGATTATAGAAATCTTTAAGGAATTGGCACATAAAGAGAATAAATGCATAATTCTAGTTACACATTCCAAAGAAGTATCTGAGCAGTCAGATGTGGTCTACAAGCTTGCGTAGGAATAAATAAACGGTTTAGTTATATTTTGCAATTAATAATCATAATATAGAACAAACGAATATATGGGAGAAGCCCCATGAATGATTATATTGCAAAGAGAGCTGTGGCTGCAGGAGAATATCTGCTTTTGGCAAAAGCCACAGTAAGGCAAACAGCAAAGAAGTTTGGAGTTAGCAAGTCTACAGTGCATAAAGATGTATCAGAACGGTTAGTAGAAATAGATCCTGCTTTAGCAGCTAAAGTAAGAAAAATTTTAGAGAAAAATAAAAGCGAAAGACATATACGTGGTGGGATTGCAACAAGAGAGAAATATAAGCGTGAGAGAAGTTTAAAAGATAAATCTGCTGCTTCTCGCTAATTTGGGTTCCCAGGATACATAAAAAGAAAAACACAGCAAAAAGTATGGGAGCATCTTTTTTGCTGTGTTTTTCTTTTTATGTGCTTGGTTAACGTGTTGAATATATTAAAGCCATATGCTAGGCATATGGCTGTTGTTTACGGGGGACCTAGCGGGAATCTCACCCGCTAGGTTGAGTATGAAAAACTTAAAATACGTCATTATAGGGTATGACGTATACAAACTATGTGCACCACTCTAGGTAGTACTCTGTTATAGTAAGGGACGAATATGAATAAAATATGAACAAAATGTAAAAAAACTCGAAAATCGGCGAAAATAATAAAAAATAATAAAAAATCGGAAAATGCTGGTGAAAAACTGTGTAGATTTTTCCATTAAAATTGGAAATAAAACATATACATTATAAAAAAAAGTTGTTATACTTTACTTTAGTGTGGATATTCTAAAATATAGAAGTATATTTTATATATGGAAAAATGAATGACCAAAGGAGAACTAAATGTTTAATACAGATATAGGAATAGATTTAGGAACAGCAAGTATACTTGTTTACATTAAAGGAAAAGGTGTGGTTTTAAAAGAACCATCAGTTGTGGCTATAGATCGTGATACAGAAAAGATTAAGGCTGTTGGTGAGGAAGCAAGATTAATGATTGGACGTACACCTGACAATATTGTTGCAGTAAGACCTCTTAAGCAGGGTGTAATTTCTGACTATTCAGTTACTGAACAAATGATTAGATATTTCATACAGAAATCAGTTGGAAAGCGTTCATACAGAAAACCACGTATTTGTGTTTGTATTCCAAGTGGTGCAACAGAAGTTGAAACAAAGGCAGTTCAGGATGCGGCTTTTCAGGCTGGAGCAAGAGAAGTTTTCGTTGTAGAAGAACCTTTAGCAGCAGCAATTGGAGCTGGCATTGAAATAAAGAAGCCATGCGGAAACATGATTGTGGACATTGGTGGAGGTACAACAGATATTGCTGTTATTTCTTTAGGCGGTACAGTTGTAAGTACATCAGTTAAAGTTGCCGGTGACGACTTTGACGAGGCAATTGTAAGATACATGAGAAAGAAACATAATCTTTTAATCGGTGACAGAACTGCTGAAGAAATAAAAATTGGAATTGGTACATGCTATAACAAATCAGAAAATAAGAAGATGGAAGTGCGTGGACGAAATCTTGTTACAGGACTTCCAAAAACAATAGAAGTTACATCAGAGGAAACAGAAGAAGCTCTTAGCGATGTAACAACAAGTATTGTAGATGCTGTGCATCGTGTGCTTGAACAGACACCTCCGGAACTTGCAGCAGATATTGCTGTAAGAGGGATTGTTTTAACAGGTGGTGGCTGTTTATTACATGGCTTGGATCAGTTGATTGAAGCAAAGACAGGTATTAATACTATGACAGCGGAAGATCCAATGACTGCTGTAGCTATAGGTACAGGTCAGTATTTAGAATATATTGACGAAGAAGATGCAGAAAAAATAAAGTAAAATAAAATTAAACATAAAGGCTGTCCAAAGAAACATAGGGGCAGCCTTGTTTTGATAAAAGGAACAATATGAAATCATTAAGTGGATATGTAGAAAGCATAACTTTTAGAAATGAAGAGAATGGTTATACGGTTTTAACTTTATCTTATGGAAAAAAAGAAATAAAATGCACTGGTAATTTTGGATATATTTCAGAAGGTGAATATTTAGAAATAGAGGGAGAAGAAGTTTTTCACGATATTTATGGAGAACAGATTAAAGTAACTTCTTATAAAGTAATTCCTGCAACAGATGAATTGTCGTTGAAAAAATATCTTGGTTCAGGTGCAATTAAAGGTTTGGGTGCAGTGCTTGCTAATCGTATAGTTGATAAATTTGGCGAGGATACTCTTAGAATAGTAGAAGAAGAACCTGAAAGACTTGCAGAGATAAGAGGCATTACCATAAGAAAAGCAATGGACATTTGTGAGCAGGTTGAAGAGAAAAAAGACATGCGTGATGTTATGATTTTCCTTCAGGGATATGGAATCAGTCCTACATTAAGTAATAAGATTTACACAATGTATGGTCAGAAAGTTTATGACATTATAAAAACTAATCCTTATAAGTTGGCAGATGACCTATCAGGCATTGGTTTTAAAACGGCAGATGAAATTGCACGTCGTGCAGGTGTGGAAGTAAATGCTTCTATTCGTATTAAAAGTGGCATGTGCTATGCCCTGTCGGATGCATCGTTATCAGGACATACGTATTTACCAAAAGAAAAATTAGTTGAGAAAACAATTAATCTGTTAGGCTTAAGGGATCAGTATCTTAATGCAGACGGAACTTATAATATGGATTTACTGGATAATTGTTTTACGGAGTTGGTTTTAGAGAAAAAACTAATACTAAAAAATATTGAAGAAAAAGATGCAGTATTTCTATCTACATACTATTACACAGAATTAAATATTGCCAGAATGTTGTTGGAATTAAATATTTCTACACCGGAAGATGATTATATAATGGGCGTTAAGTTAGATACAATTGAAAAACTTTCAGGAGTAGAATTAGATGATTTGCAAAGAAAAGCTGTAATAGAAACACAAAACAATGGTATTACAATTATTACAGGTGGACCGGGTACAGGTAAAACCACTACAATAAATGCCATTATACAAATGTTTGAAGCTGATGGGTTGGAAGTTAGTCTTGCGGCACCAACAGGAAGAGCAGCAAAACGAATGAATGAGGCAACAGGTCATGAAGCTAAGACAATACACAGATTATTGGAAATTTCAGGTGGAGCATCAGAGGAAACAGGCAGAGATGAAATTGATGCAAAATTTGGCAGAAATGAAAAAAATCCTTTGGAAACAGACGTAATCATAGTTGATGAAATGTCTATGGTAGACACTTTTCTTGTGCATGCGTTGCTGAAGGCCATAACAATAGGAACAAGAGTTGTTTTTGTTGGTGATATTAATCAGCTTGCAAGTGTTGGTCCGGGTAACGTTTTAAGGGATATAATAGAGTCGGAACAATTTAGCGTTGTAAGACTTACAAAAGTTTTCAGACAGGCAGGGGAAAGTGGAATTGTAACCAATGCCCATAAGATTAATAAAGGCGAACAGGTGACACTGGATAACAGCATGGGCGACTTCTTATATATAGAAAGAGAAAATGCACAGATGGCATTAAATGCTACAATTGGTCTTATGATGTCTAAATTGCCTCAATATGTAGAAGCAAAACCAATGGATATACAGGTTTTAACACCTATGCGTGGTGGAATTTTAGGAGTTAATTCTTTAAATGAACAACTGCAGAAATACATTAATCCTCAGGATGAAAATAAACGTGAAAGAGAAATTGCAGGCATTATTTTTAGAGAAGGCGACAAGGTAATGCAGATAAAAAATAATTATCAGCTTGAATGGGAGCAGCGAAGTGAGGGTGGAAGAATATATGATAGTGGAACTGGAATTTTCAATGGCGACATGGGAATAATTACTACTATTAATAATACAACTAACACTATGGAAGTTGTTTTTGATGATGACAGATACGTTATATATGATTCTAAACAGGCTGAGGAATTAGAACTTGCGTACGCAATAACTATTCATAAGTCACAGGGTAGCGAGTATCCTGCAGTTATTATGCCTTTGGTTTCAGGTGTCTCAATGCTTATGACAAGAAATCTTCTATATACAGGTGTTACAAGAGCAAAAAAGTGTGTTTGTATTGTTGGTCGAAAAGAAACATTTTCGGCAATGATTGCAAATGAGGATCAGCATAGAAGATACTCGGGACTGCAATGGCAGCTTGTTAATTATTATAATGAAGAACAATAAATAAGGGGAATATGGAATATAGAAAAATAATACAGAAAATTTTTTATCCAAATGTTTGTCCTATATGCAATCAGGTTATAGGAATGAATCAAAGAATATGCAAAGAATGTAGGGATAAAATTAAAATAGTAAAAACGCCAGCCTGTCAAATGTGCGGTAAGCAGCTAACAAGTAATAATGCATTGTATTGTCAGGACTGTGCAAAAACTAAGCATGAATTTAACAAAGGCGTCTGCGTGTTTCAATATGTAGAAGAAATGAAATTAACTTTATACAGATTTAAATACGATAACAAAAGGTGTTATGGGGATTTCTTTGCTTATGTAGGAAACAGAAAGTATAGGAGCAAACTAAAACAATGGAAAATAGACAGAATTATGCCAATTCCAATGTACAAGGGTAAAGTGCAACAGAGAGGATACAATCAGGCAGAGGAGTTTGCAAAATACTTAAGTCACTACTCTAATATAACTTTAGACAAGACATCACTAATACGAGTAAGTGATACGAAACCTCAGAAAGGATTAAGTAGAAGTCAAAGAAGCAGTAACCTTAAGAATGCATTTGCAATTAAACCTGAAACATTAAAAGGGGTGAAATCAGTTTTGCTTGTAGATGACATATACACAACAGGCAGCACAATGGACGCATGCAGCAGACTTCTAAAAAGTGCCGGCGTAAAAGATGTTTATTTTATGTGCATAGCAACAGGCATTGACAAATAATTAATAGAAGATAAAAAACAAAGGAAAAATATAAACTGAAAAAAGATGCTCTGAATGTAAGTAAGCAGAATACAAGTATAAAATTATTTGCTGAAAACTAATTTCTCTAAATGTAAGTAAAAACTTATTGACGTAAATAAAATGATATGATATATTTATGTAGCAAGAGAAGAGGGGGTCTTTTTTTTTTGCAATAATTTATTGCTAAATATTACAAAGAAGTACCCTTAGGATAGAATAAAGCGGAGGTGAAACTCATGAGAACAAAGATTACATTAGAATGTACAGAATGCAAACAGAGAAATTATAATACAACTAAGGATAAGAAAACACATCCAGATAGAGTTGAAACAAAGAAGTATTGTAAATTCTGTCAGAAGCACACATTACACAAAGAAACAAAATAGTCTATTGGAGGTGGGATTATGGCAGAAGCAAAGAAAAAATCAGGCTTAAAAAATTGGTTTACTGGTTTAAAAGCTGAATTTTCAAAAATTATCTGGCCAACAAAAGCATCAATCGTAAGACAGACTGTTGTTGTTGTAATAGTCACTCTTATTATGGGAGTTCTTATTGGTTTGATCGATCAGTTAATACAGTTCGGTCTTAATGGAATTATTGGTTAATAAGAATATATAAGAGGTGAGTAAATGGCAGAGGCAAATTGGTATGTAGTTCATACTTATTCAGGTTATGAAAATAAAGTAAAGACTAATATCGAGCAATCTATTGAAAATAGAAAATTGCAGGATCAGATATTAGAAGTATCAGTTCCAACACAGGAAGTGGTAGAATTGAAAAATGGAGTAAAGAAAGTTTCAGAAAAGAAACTTTTCCCTGGATACGTGCTTATAAACATGGTTATGAATGATGACACATGGTATGTTGTAAGAAATACCAGAGGTGTTACAGGATTCGTAGGTCCGGGGTCAAAGCCAGTTCCTCTTACAGAAGATGAAATGATGACTCTTGGTGTCAAAACTAACGAAAGAATCAACGTTGATTTTGAAGAGGGAGAAATGGTTAATGTTATCGCAGGCGTTTGGGCCGGAACAGCCGGAGAAATCAAACGTATTGATGAAACAAGACAGACAGTCACAATTAATGTGGACATGTTTGGTAGAGAAACTCCGGTAGAGTTAAACTTTAACGAAGTTAAAAAGTTGAAATAAGGCCTTTTAGGTTTTATGAAAGTGTATAATTACACTTATAGAAGAATGTTTCACGGTGCATCGTGAAGCAGTGGGAGGGGTTCCCGATAATACCACAATTTTTAGGAGGTGCCGAAAGATGGCAAAGAAAGTAGAAGGATACATTAAATTGCAAATCGAAGCTGGCAAAGCAACACCAGCTCCACCAGTTGGTCCAGCACTTGGACAGTGGGGATTAAACATCGTTCAGTTCACAAAGGACTTCAACGCAAGAACAGCTGATCAGCCTGGAATGATTATTCCTGTAGTTATCACTGTATATCAGGACAAGAGTTTTAGTTTTGTAACAAAGACTCCACCTGCAGCAGTTTTATTAAAGAAGGCTTGCAAAATCCAAAAGGGTGCAGGCAATTCATTAAAAGAACAGGTTGCTACAATTTCTAAAGCAGACTTACAGCAGATTGCTGAAACAAAGATGCAGGATCTTAACGCTGCAAACATTGAATCAGCTATGAGCATGATCGCAGGAACTGCTAGAAGCATGGGAATTAAGGTTGAAGACTAATCGACTAAAGGCAATAATTTAATCGAAAAAAGAATTGAAAAAACGTGGGAGGTATATCCGTTATTACCACGAGGAGGTTTAAATGAAGAGAGGTAAGAAGTATATTGATGCAGCAAAGACTATTGATAGAGCTGCTCAGTATGATACAGAAGAAGCAATTTCTTTAGTAAAGAAAAGTGCAGTTGCAAAATTTGATGAAACAATAGAATGTCACATCAGAACAGGTTGTGACGGACGTCATGCAGATCAGCAGATTCGTGGTGCTGTAGTATTACCTAACGGAACAGGTAAAACTGTTAAGGTTTTAGTTTTCGCTAAAGGTGCTAAGGCTGATGAAGCAGAAGCAGCAGGAGCTGATTTCGTAGGTGGCGAAGAATTAATTCCAAAGATCCAGAATGAAGGTTGGTTCGACTTTGACGTAGTTGTAGCTACACCTGACATGATGGGTGTTGTTGGTAGACTTGGTCGTGTACTTGGACCTAAGGGCTTAATGCCTAACCCAAAAGCAGGTACAGTAACAATGGATGTAACAAAGGCTATTGAAGAAATCAAAGCTGGTAAGATTGAATACAGACTTGATAAGGCTAACATTATTCACGTTCCAGTTGGTAAGGCTTCATTTACAGAAGAACAGCTTACAGAAAACTTCAACGCATTAATGGATGCTATCATTAAAGTTAAGCCTGCAGCAGTTAAGGGTGCTTACCTTAAGACTGTTACACTTACATCAACAATGGGACCTGGAGTAAAGGTTAACCCAACAAAGCTTACAAGTGCTAATGCTTAATTAGATTTTGCCTAATTGCATTAGAAAGTATTTCTAATGCACACTGACAAAATATTGTAAACTTAGTTGACAATAAAATAATATTGTGCTAATATGCACAAGTGGTTGAAAACCAATTGCCGAAGACAGTAGGTATTTGTCGCTGATTTATCAGCTACGAATGTAAGTGCGAGAATGATTGTCGCCTACCGAGGGATTAAGTTAACAAACAAGACTTTATACCTCTCTGTCTTTAGGCAGAGAGGTTTCTTATATTATAAGAAATATAAATTCGTGCAATGAAGTTGACGACCTAAAATAAATAAGGAGGAAAACATTCATGGCAAAAGTAGAGTTAAAGCAACCTATCGTTGAAGAAATCTCAGAATTACTTAATGGCGCAGCTACAGCAGTTGTAGTTGATTATCGTGGATTAACTGTTGCTGAAGATACAGAACTTCGTAAGCAGTTAAGAGAAGCTGGTGTTGTATACAAAGTATACAAGAACACAATGATTAATTTTGCAATTAAGGATACTGAATTTGCAGATTTAGCTCAGCATCTTGAAGGACCTACTGCTATTGCAGTATGCAAAGATGACGCTACAGCAGCAGCTAGAGTATTAGCAAAATTCGCTAAGACAGCTGAAGCTTTAGAAATCAAGGGTGGTGTAGTAGACGGTGTTTACTATGATCAGGCAGGAATTGCTCAGATCGCATCTATCCCATCAAGAGAAGTACTTCTCTCAAAATTACTTGGTTCTATGCAGTCACCAATTACAAACTTCGCTCGTGTTATTAAGCAGATTGCTGAAAAAGACGAAGAAGCAGCATAGAAATTAAGAAACAATTAAACAATGGACATAAGTTTATGAACATTCAATAAAATTAGAATAATTAGGAGGAATTTACAATGACAACAGAAGAAATCATTGAAGTAATTAAAGGTTTAACAGTATTAGAATTAAATGACCTTGTAAAGGCATGTGAAGAAGAATTTGGTGTATCCGCAGCAGCAGGTGTTGTAGTTGCAGCAGCAGGTGCAGAAGGCGGAGCAGCTGAAGAAAAGACAGAATTCGACGTTGAATTAACAGAAGTTGGTGATCAGAAGGTTAAGGTTATCAAGGCAGTTAAGGATGCAACTGGTTTAGGACTTAAGGAAGCTAAGGAAGTAGTTGACGGAGCTCCTAAGGTAGTTAAGGAAGGTGTTTCTAAGGAAGAAGCTGAAGCACTTAAGAGCCAGTTAGAAGAAGTTGGAGCAGTTGTAACTCTTAAGTAGTTATAAACTAATCCGATAAAAAAGAGAATTTAAGGGAATCGGAGAATATCCGGTTCCCTTTTTACGTATAAAAGAGACTCTTTGCCAAGCTTGGGAGTAATCCCTCACATAAAATAGATACATTTGAGTAGAATGATAATTTTTGCAAATTTTAATTTGCGATTTTTAGGGAAGTCAAAAAAATAAAGTCTTGACTTTTTAAGAAAAAAATGGTAAATTCAAATATGCTATGCATTAAAGGGCGTATTGCGCCCAAATGAGAGCATTTTGGTTTACATAAAAACCAAAGAACTAATAAAATTAAGTGATAGCAACAAAATTTTTAATTATATTAAGACAAGGAGAGTAACGTCGATGGAGAAGAACAGAATCACTCCTGTTAAGGCAGGAAAAGGTATTCGTATGAGCTATTCAAGATCAAAAGAAGTTCTTGAAATGCCAAATCTTATTGAAGTTCAAAGAGATTCATATGAATGGTTTCTTACTACAGGTCTAAAAGAAGTATTGGATGATATATCCCCTATTGAGGATTATGCCCAAAACTTAAGTCTTGAATTTATTGACTTCAAATTATGTGAAGAAGATAAAAAGTACACTATTGAAGAGTGTAAAGAAAGAGACGCAACTTATGCTGCACCTTTAAAGGTAAAAGTAAGACTCCACAACAAGGAAACAGGTGAATTTACAGAACATGATATTTTCATGGGTGATTTACCACTTATGACTGCAACAGGTACATTTGTAATCAACGGTGCAGAACGTGTAATTGTCAGCCAGTTAGTTCGTTCACCAGGTATATACTATGTTATTGGACACGATAAGGTAGGTAAGGAATTATACACATCACAGGTAATTCCTAACCGTGGTGCATGGTTAGAATACGAAACAGATTCTAATGATGTTTTCTATGTACGTGTAGATAGAACAAGAAAAGTTCCTGTAACAGTTCTTATTAGAGCATTAGGTATTGGAACAAATGCAGAAATTATTGATTTATTTGGTGAAGAGGAAAAACTTCTTGCTACTTTTGAAAAGGATTCAAGTGATGATTACGAAAGCGGTCTTTTAGAATTATATAAGAAGATTCGTCCAGGTGAACCACTTAGTGTTGATAGTGCTGAAGCTATTATTTCAGGCATGTTCTTTGATGCAAGAAGATATGATCTTGCCAGAGTAGGTAGATATAAATACAACAAGAAACTTGCTTTCCAGAGCAGAATTGTTGGTCAGTTTTTAGCAGAAGATGTTATTAATACAACAACAGGTGAAGTTTTAGCAGAAGCTGGAACTAAAGTAACAAAAGAACTTGCTACAGACATTCAGAATGCAGCTGTTCCATCAGTAATGATTCAGACAGACGTTAAGAATGAAAAAGTATTATCAAACATGGCTGTTGACATTAACGCTTATGTTGATTTTGATTGCAAGGAATTAGGAATTTTAGAAAATGTTTACTATCCTGTACTTGCTGAAATTTTAGCAGAAAATGAAACAGAAGAAGAGTTAAAGGATGCTATTAAGAGAAATGCACACGAATTAGTTCCAAAGCATATAACAAAGGAAGATATCCTTGCATCAATTAACTACTTATTAAACATTGAATACGGTATCGGAAGTGTTGATGACATCGACCACTTAGGAAACAGACGTATTCGTGCTGTAGGCGAATTACTTCAGAACCAGTACAGAATTGGTCTTTCAAGAATGGAAAGAGTTGTTCGTGAAAGAATGACAACACAGGATCTTGAAGGAGTTTCTCCACAGACATTAATTAACATTAAACCTGTAACTGCAGCTGTTAAGGAATTCTTCGGAAGCTCACAGTTGTCACAGTTCATGGATCAGAATAACCCACTTGGTGAGTTGACACATAAGAGACGTTTATCAGCATTAGGACCTGGTGGTCTTTCAAGAGATCGTGCCGGATTCGAGGTTCGAGACGTTCATTATACTCATTACGGAAGAATGTGTCCTATTGAGACACCTGAAGGACCTAACATCGGTCTTATTAACTCATTTGCATCTTTCGCAAGATTAAATGAGTACGGATTTATTGAAGCTCCATATAGAGTTGTTGATAAGTCAGATCCTGAGAACCCAAGAGTTACAGATGAAGTTGTATATATTACAGCAGATGAAGAAGATGCATATACAGTAGCACAGGCTAACGAACCATTAGATGAAAACGGATACTTCATTAATAAGAACGTATCAGGTCGTTTCAGAGAAGAAACTTCACAGTTTGACAGAAAGAGAATTGATCTTATGGACGTTTCTCCTAGAATGGTATTCTCTGTAGCTACATCAATGATTCCTTTCTTACAGAACGATGATGCTAACCGTGCTCTCATGGGATCAAACATGCAGCGTCAGGCAGTTCCACTTATCACTACAGAAGCTCCTGTAGTAGGTACAGGTATGGAAGGAAAGGCAGCCGTTGACTCAGGTGTTTGTATTGTTGCAAAACGTGCAGGTGTAATTGAAAAGTCAACAGCAAGAGAAATTGTTATTAAGTATGATGATAATGGAGAAAAAGAATCATACCACTTAACAAAATTTGCAAGAAGTAACCAGAGCAACTGCTATAACCACAGAAACATTGTTTTCAAGGGTGACCATGTAGAAGCAGGCGAAGTTATCGCTGACGGTGCTTCAACATCAAACGGTGAAATCGCTCTTGGTAAGAACCCACTTATTGGTTTTATGACATGGGAAGGTTATAACTACGAAGATGCTGTACTTCTTAGCGAAAGATTAGTTCAGGATGATGTTTATACATCAATTCATATAGAAGAATACGAAACAGAAGCAAGAGATACAAAACTTGGACCTGAAGAAATCACAAACGATGTACCGGGTGTTGGTGATGAAGCAAGAAAAGACCTTGATGACAGAGGTATTATTAGAATTGGTGCTGAAGTTAGAGCAGGTGATATTCTTGTTGGTAAGGTTACACCAAAGGGTGAAACAGAACTTACTCCTGAAGAAAGACTTCTTAGAGCTATTTTCGGAGAAAAAGCAAGAGAAGTAAGAGATACATCACTTAAGGTTCCACATGGTGAAACAGGTATCGTTGTTGATGCTAAGGTGTTTAAGAGAGAAAATGGAGACGAATTAGCTCCAGGCGTAAACGAATCAGTTCGTATTTATATTGCTCAGAAGAGAAAAATCTCTGTAGGTGATAAGATGGCTGGTCGTCATGGTAATAAGGGTGTAGTTTCAAGAGTTTTACCAGTTGAAGATATGCCATTCTTACCAAATGGTAGACCACTTGATATTGTACTTAACCCATTAGGTGTACCTTCACGTATGAACATTGGACAGGTATTGGAAATCCACTTAAGCCTTGCAGCTAAAGTATTAGGATTTAACATTGCAACTCCTGTATTTGACGGTGCAGACGAGTATGATATTATGGATACTCTTGAACTTGCAAACGATTATGCAAATACAGAATGGGAAGACTTTGTTGCTAAGTACAAAGACGTATTAAAACCGGAAGTTATGCAGTATTTAGAAGAACACCTTGATCATAGAGAAGAATGGAAGGGAGTTCCAATTGCTAGAGATGGTAAAGTTAGACTTAGAGACGGTAGAACAGGTGAATATTTCGATAACCCTGTAACAATCGGTTTCATGCATTACTTGAAACTTCACCACTTAGTAGATGATAAGATTCATGCTCGTTCAACTGGTCCTTACTCATTAGTAACTCAGCAGCCACTTGGTGGTAAAGCACAGTTCGGTGGACAGAGATTCGGTGAAATGGAAGTTTGGGCACTTGAAGCTTACGGTGCATCATACACATTACAGGAAATCTTAACATTTAAGTCAGATGACGTTGTAGGACGTGTTAAGACTTACGAAGCAATTATTAAGGGTGAAAACATCCCTCAGCCAGGTGTTCCTGAATCATTCAAGGTACTTGTAAAAGAACTTCAGGCATTAGCACTTGATATTAACGTATTAGACAAAGATAACAATGTTGTTGAATTAAAGGAAAGCATTGATTATGGTGAAACAAGCTTTAATGCTATCTTAAATAACGACAGCAAGAATTATAGTCAGAATAAAGAAGACAGCCAGGATTTTGCTAAGGCTGGATATCATACACAGGAATTTGTTGGAGAAGAACTTCAGACAGTTAATGCTGATGGAACAGTATTTGAAGACGGTCAGGAAAATTAATAGAAGGGAGATTTGATCATGGCAGATGTAAACGTAAGTGAACAGCTTGCATTCGATAAAATTAAAATCGGTCTTGCTTCACCGGAAACAATCAGAAAGTGGGCTACTAGAAAAGTAGGCGACAAAGAAGTTTTAGGCGAAGTAACAAAACCGGAAACAATTAACTACAGAACATTAAAGCCTGAAAAGGACGGTTTATTCTGTGAAAAGATTTTCGGACCTAATAAGGACTGGGAATGTCATTGTGGTAAATATAAGAAAATCAGATATAAAGGTGTAGTCTGCGATAGATGTGGTGTTGAAGTAACAAAATCAAGTGTACGTCGTGAACGTATGGGTTGTGTTGTTTTAGCAACTCCTGTATCACATATTTGGTACTTTAAAGGAATCCCTTCAAGAATGGGACTTATCCTTGATATTTCACCAAGAATTTTAGAGAAGGTATTATACTTTGCTTCGTATATAGTGCTTGATCCAATGGATACAACATTAGAATATAAGCAGGTTTTATCAGAAAAAGAATATAGAGAAGCTTATGAAGAATTTAACGGAAAGTTTAGAGTAGGCATGGGTGCTGAAGCAGTTAAAGAATTGCTTCAGAGCATCGATGTTGAAAAAGAAGCTGAAGAATTAAAAGCTGAATTATTCGAAGCTACAGGTCAGAAGAAGGCTAAGATTGTTAAGAGACTTGAAGTGTTTGAGGCATTTAGAAGCTCAGGAAACAAGCCTGAATGGATGATTATGGATGTAATTCCTGTAATCCCTCCAGATATCAGACCTATGGTTCAGTTAGAGGGTGGTAGATTTGCTACATCTGACTTAAATGACTTATATAGAAGAATTATCAACAGAAACAATCGTCTAAAGAGACTTCTTGAATTAGGCGCACCTGAAATCATTATCAGAAATGAAAAGAGAATGCTTCAGGAAGCTGTTGATGCTTTAATTGATAATGGTAGACGTGGTAGAGCGGTTACAGGACCTGGTAACAGACCTCTTAAGTCACTTTCAGATATGCTTAAAGGTAAGCAGGGACGTTTCCGTCAGAACTTGCTTGGTAAGCGTGTTGACTATTCAGGACGTTCAGTTATCGTAGTAGGACCTGAACTTAAGATTTACCAGTGTGGTCTTCCAAAAGAAATGGCTATCGAATTATTCAAGCCATTCGTTATGAAAGAATTAGTAGAACAGGGTACAGCACATAACATTAAGGCTGCTAAGAAGATGGTAGAAAGACTTCAGACAGAAGTTTGGGATGTACTTGAAGAAGTAATTAAAGAACATCCTGTTATGTTAAACCGTGCCCCTACACTTCATAGATTGGGTATTCAGGCGTTTGAACCTGTATTAGTAGAAGGTAGAGCTATTAAGTTACATCCATTAGTATGTACAGCCTTCAATGCCGACTTCGATGGTGACCAGATGGCTGTCCATCTTCCACTTTCAGTAGAAGCACAGGCAGAATGTAGATTCTTACTTCTTTCACCTAACAACTTGTTGAAGCCATCAGATGGTGCTCCTGTAGCGGTTCCTTCACAGGATATGGTACTTGGAATTTACTATTTAACAATGGATAAAATGGTTGATCATTCTAAGGATGAAGAAATTGTCTCACAGGCAGGTGATAAGCTTTACAGTTCAGAAGAAGAAATTAAGGAAGCATTAGATGCAGGTAAGTTAGGTACACATGATTATATCAGATATGACGCTGGAGACAGAATTGTAGTATGTGAACCTATTGACGTTTTAGGACATTACTTTAGTGATGAAAACCAGGCTATTTTAGCTTATGAAAATGGTGATATTTCTCTTCACCAGAAGATTAGAGTTAAGAGAAAAGTATTTAACGGTAAGGGAGAAGAAGTTGAAGGCGTTATTTCAACAACACTTGGACGTTGCTTATTCAATGAAATTCTTCCACAGGATTTAGGCTTTGTTAAGAGAGAAACTGATGAAGATTACCTTAAGTTCGAAGTTGATTTCCACGTAGGAAAGAAAGGCTTAAAGCAGATTCTTGAAAAAGTAATCAACAATCATGGTGCTACAAAGACTGCAGAAGTTCTTGATAACATCAAGGCTATGGGTTACAAGTTCTCAACAAGAGCAGCCATGACAGTATCTATTTCAGATATGACAGTACCTGAAGCTAAGAAGACTATCTTAGCAGAAGCTGAAAAGACAGTAGATCAGATTACAAAGCATTTCCGCAGAGGTTTCTTAACAGACGAGGAAAGATACAAAGAAGTAATCGAAACATGGCAGGAAGCCGATAACCAGATTACAACAGCCCTTCTTGGTGGGCTTGATAAATACAACAACATCTTTATGATGGCTGACTCAGGAGCCCGTGGTTCTGACAAGCAGATTAAACAGCTTGCCGGTATGCGTGGTTTGATGGCTGATACAACAGGTAAGACTATCGAACTTCCTATTAAGTCAAACTTCCGTGAAGGACTTGACGTATTGGAATACTTTATTTCAGCCCATGGTGCTAGAAAGGGTATGTCAGATACAGCCTTAAGAACAGCCGATTCAGGATACCTTACAAGAAGACTTGTAGACGTATCACAGGATTTAATTATTCGTGATGTTGATTGTTGTGAAGGCAAGGCAATTCCATATATGGAAATTGAATCATTAATGGATGGTAGCGAAGTTATCGAAAGCCTTGAAGAAAGAATTACAGGCAGAACTGCAGCAGAAACAATGTATGATGCAGATGGAAATGTAATTGTTAAAGCAAATCATATGATTACACCTAAGAGAGCAGCAGCTATTATTGCTACAGGTGTTGATAAAGTTAAGATTAGAACAATTCTTACATGTAAGTCACATGTAGGTGTTTGTGCTAAATGTTATGGTGCAAACATGGCTACAGGCCAGAGAGTACAGGTTGGTGAAGCAGTTGGTATTATTGCTGCTCAGTCAATCGGTGAACCTGGTACACAGCTTACTATGAGAACATTCCACTCTGGTGGTGTTGCCGGTGATGATATTACACAGGGTCTTCCTAGAGTAGAAGAATTATTTGAAGCTAGAAAACCAAAGGGACTTGCAATTATTGCTGAGTTCGGTGGTAGAGCTGAAATTAAAGAAACAAGAAAGAAACGTGAAGTTGTTGTAACAAACGAAGAAACAGGAGAATCAAAGGCATATCTTATTCCTTATGGTTCAAGAATTAAGATCCTTGATGGTACAATGCTTGAAGCAGGTGATGAACTTACAGAAGGTAGTATCAACCCACACGATCTCTTAAAGATTAAGGGACTTCGTGCAGTACAGGATTACATGATTCGTGAAGTACAGAGAGTTTACCGTTTACAAGGTGTAGAAATCAACGATAAGCACGTTGAAGTTATTGTACGTCAGATGCTTAAGAAGATTAAGGTTGATACAGCAGGAGATTCAGAATTCTTACCTGGAACAACTGTTGAAGTTCTTAATTTCAATGAAGTAAACGAAGAACTTGAAGCACAGGGCAAGGAACCGGCAACAGGTACACAGATTATGCTTGGTATCACAAAGGCTTCACTTGCTACAAATTCATTCTTGTCAGCGGCTTCATTCCAGGAAACAACAAGAGTTCTTACAGAAGCTGCTATTAGCGGTAAGGTTGATCCACTTGTTGGTATTAAGGAAAACGTACTTATTGGTAAGTTAATTCCAGCCGGAACAGGTATTGAAAGATATCGTTCAGTAAAATTAAGCACTGATAAGAATCAGGTTTCAGAAGACGAAGAAGTTTTATCAGTTTCAGAAGACGAAGAAGTTTTAGCTGTTTCTGAAGATACAGAAGGAAATGAAACATTAGAAGTTTCTGAAACAATTGAAGTTACAGAAGAATAGTAGAGGATTATTAATCTGACACTAATTAAATAAGACAGTTCGAAACCATCCTGTCTATAAATAAAACTAGGGAGACAATCACACATGTGGTTTTAAAAGAGTGCCCTAGAGGCACTCTTTTTATATAATAAGAAATTCCTTTGTGATTTCTTATTATATAAAAAACGTTCCACTAGGGATGCACCCTGGTGCGAAAAGAAAATAGTTGCGCGGCAACAGGCACTCGGTGCGTAGAATGTCGCAAGCGACATTCTTTCTTGCATGATAGAAAGGTTTAAGGTTATGGTAGAAGGATTTAATCCTGTAAGATACTCAGTAATAGAAGATAAAAATCCAAGAGAAATTGTTATGCTGGTAGGGGATGGATGCAAGTGGCGTAAGTGCAGATTTTGCGATTATCATTTAGACAGCAGTTTGGATATTGAGGCGAACTACAAGATTAACAAAGAAGCTTTAGAGCAGGTTACAGGACTTTATAATGAATTAGAAGTTATTAATTCTGGTAGCTTTGTTGATTTAGATGAAAAGACAATTTCTTTAATTAAGAAGATTTGTTTAGAGAAAAATATTAAAACAATTCATTTTGAATGTCATTATATGCATAAAGATGATGTAAAGGAATTTAAGAAAAAATTTGAAAACATTGGTGTAGAATGCATTATTAAATTAGGTCTTGAAACTTTTGACTACAATTTAAGGGAAAATATTCTGATAAAAGGAATTGAAGAGAAAAATCCTAAGGAAATTGCTAAATATTTTGACGAAATAAATTTGCTACAGGGAATAACAGGGCAGACGGCAGAATCCATGATTAATGATATCGAGATAGGGCTTAAATATTTTAAACGTATATGTGTAAATATTATGATTGAAAACGGTATGCCTGTTAAGCCTGATGAAAAAGTCATTAAAGAATTTCTGAATGAAGTTTATCCTAAGTATAAGAACAATAAAAGAGTGGATATTTTGTTAAATAACACTGATTTCGGAGTGGGAGAAAACAAAGAGTAGATACAGGTGAAAAATAGAAAATAATAAATTGTTTTTTTGCTGTGAAAAAAATGCAAATATGCAGATGATAAAATCACAGAAAAAATAAAGACATTATACCAGCTCGCAGAGAAATTAATGCGATGGCTGTAAATTACAAAAAAGAGGAGGATAAGTATTATGTCTAATGAAGTTTTATTGTTACTTTCAGTTTTAATTATTTACGGAAGCACACTAATTTTTTTAAAAGTGTTTGGGAAGCAGGGGTTATATTGTTTTACATCAATAGCAACAATTGCAGCAAACATTGAAGTTTTAATTGTAGTTATTGCATTTGGAATGGAAATGACTTTAGGAAATGTACTATTTGCATCAACTTTCCTTGTGACTGATATTATCAGCGAAATATATGGAAAGAAAGAGGCGAAAACAGCAGTTCATATTGGTATAGCTACATCAATACTTTTTATAGTTTTGTCACAGTGGTGGTTACTTTACACACCTGCAAAATCAGATTTTGCAATGCCTGCAATGAAAACAATATTCTCAAATACACCAAGATTAATGATTGCCAGCATGCTTGTATACGCAATTGTACAGGAATTTGATGTGTGGGCATATCACAAATGGTGGGATTGGACTGAAAAGAAATTTGGATCAAGGTACAAATTTCTTTGGTTAAGAAACAATGGTTCAACATTGATTTCTCAGTTTTTAAATAACTTATTATTTACTTTTGCTGCCTTCTGGGGAGTACATAGCGTTAAAACTATTCTTAATATTGTAATATCAAGTTATGTTATTTTTATTGTGACAAGTTTACTTGATACACCTTTTGTTTATTTGGCAAGAAGAATGCATAAGTCAGAAATGAAAAAGGTAGAGGCTAAACAAGAGTAGAGTGTTAAAATAGCATAGAAATTTATAATAACAAATAAAATAAATATGTATATAGAAAAATATGCACACAGAAATATATACATACAGAAAAAAATACACACAGAAATAGATACATATAGAAATAGATATCTATATAAATAATATTGTATTAAATATAAATATAAAAATGGAAGTCAAAATTAATTGGCTTCCATTTTTTTCAGTTCAGGCAATACTGTAAGTAGCATTGTTGTGAAACAGATGCTACCGCCGATTACGTTGGAGATTGGCTCCGCAATGAAAACACCCTGTGGACCAAACTTCATCATAAAAGGAAGTATGTAAGTTAAAGGAATTGCGATAATGACTTTCCTTAATAAAGAAAAGAAAATCGCCTGTTTCTTTTTGTTAAGAGACTTAAATATTGTCTGACCTATATATTGTAAATCCATAAAAATAAATGCAGCAAAATACATTTTTAAAGCAGGTATTGCATCTGCCATTAAATTAGTGTCTGATGTAAATAAAAGTATCAGATATTTGGGTGCAATGATAATAACACTCCATAAAACAATTGTGTATGCAATTACAAGAGTCATTAAAACAGCACCGCCTTTTTTGACACGCTTTGGTCTTTTTGCACCATAATTATAACTAATAATAGGAGAAGTTCCCTCATTAATTGCATAAATAGGTGTTTCAATCATCTGACGGAGACTTGCCACAATTGTCATAACGGAAATGTAAACGTCTCCACCAACAATTGACAACACATGATTGCAACAAATAGAAACAAGACTGTTGGTTAATTGCATAATAAAGCCTGCTGTACCAAGACTGACGATGTTTTTTGCGTAGTCAATGGAGTTTCTAAATTCATTTCTTTTTAAAAATCTAACTTTAAGTTCAGCTTTTTTCTCAAGAAAATAAAATACAAATAAAGCAGAGAAAATCTGTGAAATCACAGTTGCAATGGCAGCACCTTTAATACCCATGTCAAAAACGAATATAAAAATAGGATCTAATATTAAGTTGGATACAGCACCAACGGCAACTGACAACATACCGGTAGTGGCATAACCTTGGGCATTAATAAAAGGATTCATACCTGTTGAAATCATTGATGGTAAAGTACCAATAAGATAAATCATCATATATGGATAAGCATATTTTAGGGCGATTTCTGAAGCACCAAAAATAACTAATAGAGGTTTTGCGAAAACCATGCCAAGAGTCATAATAAGAAAGGCACTAACACATAGCATTGAAAAAGAGGTATTCATAATAGTTCTAGCTCTCTCTGAGTCACCCATGCCACGTTTAATAGAAAAAAGAGGTGCACCGCCACTTCCAAAAAGATTGCTAAATGCAGTTATAATTACAACAATTGGAAAACAAAGTCCAACAGCACCAAGAGCTGTTGTTCCCACATGTGGAATTCTTGCAATATATATTCTGTCAACAATGTTGTAAAGGAGGCTTAAAACCTGAGCCACAAGCATAGGTAATGCAGCACCTAAAATATTTCCTGTAACAGAACCATTCTCAAAATCTATTCGTTTCATGATAAAAATTTCCTTCCCAAGTATAATAAAAAATTTGAAAATAAATACTATAAGAATAGTGTATATGAAAAATCGTTGTAGAAATATTATAACACTATTTACACAATATGCCGAAAAAAAAGAACTAAAACGTTGTTTTAATTCTTTTAAATGTTTATATTCTGTTGGTAAAATACCTATATTGAGATTTTTATATTCACATTAAAATCTTAATATTGAAAATCTTGCATTAAGATGTATATTCAGATTAAAATCTTCCCATTGAAATTCTCGTATTAAAAGAAAAACAATTACTCAATATCTAACAATTTGTCTACAGCTTTTTGCAATTTAGGATTGCGTCTGTATTGCTTAACCAGTTCTTCCTCATGCTTTGTTATATTAAAATTTAAATCACGATTATAACCAAAAGTTCCTAAAATGTTGTGAATATTATATATGTCGCACAACGTAAGCAAAGTATCAGCATTAGGCTGCGTCTGACCACTTTCCCAGCCATATATAGTTTTGTCGGCAGCCTTAATATTTTGGTTTTCAAGCAAAATAGAAACCTGGTGAACTGTTAAGTTGTTTCTTCTTCGGTACGCTTTAAGCACCTTTGCAATATTTTCATTTTTCATTATAAAAAACACCTCTTTCCTTATAATAAATGATGCGTATAACTACGTCAAACTATTCTTTCGAAACAAGAAACAAAAGATTGAAATTCTCGACTACAGAGAATATAATAAGGTATGAGCAGAAAAATAAGCGCGACGATAGGAGCATTTATTTTTACCTCATACCTTAATTTTATTTTTGGAAGCATGAAGTGCTTTTTTTTGCAAAGCAAAAAGAAAAATAAAATCTATAAAAGAGCAGAAAAATAAGCGCGACGATAGGAGCATTTATTTTTTAATAGAACACAGATGGTGGCATAAATGAAAAAGAAAGATAATGTTTCAGAAAAATTAGTTGAATACATAAAACAGAATAATATTTCAATAGAGCAGATTTCAAAAGACACGGGAGTTAGTGGCTTTAAATTATCTAAGACTGATGTGGTTTTTACAGCATCGGAATTTTTGGAATTATGTTCTTATTTGAATGTGTCACCGGAATCGTTTAAATAACATTATAAAAACAGGGGAAGAAATATTGCTTAAATATATATGCACGAAAGACAACATTAGAACAAAGAGTAGTGTTTGTCCGGTTTGTGGGGATAGAACAGAACTTGAAAAATCAGATATATACTGGTGTGAAAACTGCAAAGTTCCATTGTATGACAAAACATGTGAGTGTTGTGGTAGCAAGGGCAGAAGAATTACAACTGATATAAGACCAGTATTTCCTGAAGAAAGACTTTTATTGGAAATATTATTGGATAAAGAAATAGGAACATACGACAATTCATCAGTGTGGAATTGTGCAGGTAATAAATATTTAATAGATGGGGAACGAATTAAATTTTCCGTAAAAGATTTAAAAGAAAAAGATGCAGATAAGGTCAGAGAACAATATGAAAAGTTTGCTGATGCAATTTCTTATGACAGCTTTAATCAATATATGGACAAGTTTGTTTCTGCTAACAAAAGCATAAAAGAATACGGAGGTGCCTTGCCAAGTGAAATGATTAACGCTTTTACAGGTGTTGAGGGACGTTTAAAGGAAATCAGATTCCTTGTATCAGCACAAAACAATTTTGAAATAATAAAGCACGCTATTAACAAAACAGATGAAGGTTTTAAAGATTTTATTTACAACAATGATGTTAATAATGAAATTATAGAACAGTCATATAAAATACCTTGTTTTGAAAGTATGTTTACCGAAAAAGATTACAAAGAAATTGTGGCAGAGGGGTGTTTTCCAATGCTTCCTTTAACAGCTTACAGTTTGCTTAACATAAGCGAAAAAGTTGCACAGAACGAGAGAAGTATTTTTACATTTATTGCAAATGAGGAAAAAGGAACAGTTATAACTGCCATTGAAGAAGGACGTGAAGATTTAATTGCAGTTGATATGGTATATGACTATTTTGAAAATTTGTTTAGAGATAATGTAAGCCTGACTAACATACATAACGAGTGGTTAAAGGCTGACTATGCAATAACTAAGGCAGAATCATTGGCAGAAGAAAAAGTAAGAGAAGCTTTTGATACAAGTCCCAAAAGTGAATATAAGTATAACCAAAATATGGAGCTATTTAATTCGTATGCAAGAGGTGGTATAGAATATCTTTATGAAAAACTCGTAGTAAGACCAAGTAATTTAGATGATGAAGAATTTACAGATGCAAGAATGTCTAACATTATGGCATTGTTTAATGACGATATGCAGGAAATTTAGTTATACAATTACATAACCCCAAAATACCTTTAAAGCAGAAAAAACTGTTTTAAAGGTATTTTTCTTTCCATATCTAATTTAACCAACAATCATCAGAGAAAATAAACAAAATATTCTAAATTTCCCCAAATCTCTAGTTGAAACTACAAAACCTTTGACTTATAATTAATATTAATGCACTTTAATGCATTAACACGAAAAAATAGTAAAGAAGGAATAACAAATATGAAAGATACTCTTGAAATCAGATGGCATGGCCGAGGCGGTCAGGGTGCCAAAACAGCAGCCCTTCTTTTAGCAGAAGTGGCTTTCAAAACAGGAAAAAATGCACAGGGATTTCCAGAATATGGACCTGAAAGAATGGGAGCTCCAATCACTGCTTACGACAGAATCAGTGACCACCCAATTCGCGTACATTCAAACATTTATGATCCACAGTATGTAGTAGTTGTTGACGAAACTTTATTAGAAATTGTTGATGTTACTGCCGGATTAAGAGAAGATGGAGCAATACTTATTAATACATCAAGAAGTAAAGACGAGATTATTCCACACTTAAAAGGTTACAAAGGAAAAGTATACACAGTAGATGCAAAGAAAATCGCTATGGATACTTTAGGAAAGAACTTCCCTAACACACCAATGCTTGCTGCAATTGTAAAAGTTACAGGAGTTATTGAAGATGAAACATTCCTTAACGAAATGGAAGGCTCATTTAAGCACAAATTTGCCAAGAAGCCTGAAGTAATCAAAGGAAACATGGAAGCACTTAGAACAGCTTTAAGGGAGGTTAAATAATGGCAAAGACAGATATAACAAAATTAGGTCAGGACGTTGCCTGGCAGGATGTTACAAGAGGTAACACAATTGTCGGTTCAGGCACAACAAGAGAGTTTATTACAGGAGATTGGACAAGTGTAGCACCTGTAATTGACGAAGAAAAATGTAAACAATGTCTTTTATGTGTACCGGTTTGTCCGGACAGCTGTATTCCTGTAAAGGATTATAAGAGACAGGCAATAGATTTAGATCATTGCAAGGGTTGTGGAATATGCGTGAAGGCATGTCCATTTAATGCAATTAAGATGGAGGTGAAATAGTATGCATAAGAAAGTATTTTTATCAGGAAATGAAGCTGTAGCAACAGCACTTAGACAGATTAATCCTGATGTTTTTCCGGCATTCCCTATTACACCATCAACTGAAATTCCTCAGTATTTTTCAAACTATGTATCAAATGGTTTAGTTGACACAGAGTTTATTACTGTAGAATCTGAACATAGTTCAATGAGTGCAGCAATGGGAGCCTCAGCAGCAGGAGCAAGAGCTTTAACTGCTACATCATCAGCTGGTCTTGCATTTATGTGGGAAGTTTTAGGAGTTGCAGCATCAAGTAGATTACCTGTTGCTTTAGCAGCAGTTTGTAGAGCCTTAACAGGACCGTTGAACATTAACTGCGACCATTCGGATACAATGGGTGCAAGAGATTCAGGCTGGATTCAGTTATATGCAGAAGATAATCAGGAAGCTTACGACAACATGGTTATGGCATTTAACATCGCTGAAAATAAAGATGTTATGCTTCCAATTATGATTTGTCAGGATGGATTTATTACAAGCCACGCAGTTATGAACATGGAAATTTTAGACGACATGACTGTAAAAGAATTTGTTGGCGAAAGAGAACCTGTTGATTATCTTTTAAATCCTGAAGAAAAATTTGCAGTTGGACCTTATGCTGTGTCTGATTACTATATGGAATCAAGAAAAGCACAGGCTCACGCAATGGAAAATGCAAAACAGGTTATTTTAGATGTAGCAAAAGATTTTGAAAAAATTTCAGGTCGTAAGTATGGCTTGATTGAAGAATATAAAATGGATGATGCTGAATATGCAATGGTTATTATTGGTTCAGCAGCAGGTACAGCAAAGGAAGCTGTAGATGAAATGAGAGAGGCTGGCAAAAAGGTTGGAATTATAAAAATAAGATCATTTAGACCATTCCCAGGAGAAGAAATTGCAACATCACTTAAGAAGTGTAAAGCTGTTGCAGTTATGGACAGATGTGAATCATTTTCAACAAACGGTGGTCCTGTAGGTGCTGAAACAATGCAGGCTATGTACACAAATGGCTGTACTGCAAAAGCTATCAATATTATGTATGGTATTGGTGGTAGAGATGTTACTGTAGGCGATATGAGAGGTGTTTATGATACTCTTGAAGAAATTGCAAAAACAGGTGAGACCGGTCCTACATACAGATATATGGGACTTAGAGATAAGGAGGCAAAATAATGGGTTACAATTTTAAAGAAACAATGAATAAGCCTGAACGTTTTGCTCCAGGTCACAGAATGTGTGCCGGTTGTGGAGCAACAATTTGTGCAAGAAATGTACTTCGTGGGCTTCATGAAGGCGACAAGGCAGTTATAGGATGTGCAACAGGATGCTTAAATGTATCATCATTCCAGTATCCATATGTAGCATGGGAAGACAGTTACATTCATAGTGCTTTTGAAAATGCAAGTTCAACAATGAGTGGTGTTGAAGGTGCATACAAGGCAATGAAAAGAAAAGGCAAGTTAAAAGATGACTATAAGTTTATCTGCTTTGGTGGTGATGGTGGTACTTATGATATAGGTATTCAGTCATTATCAGGAGCAATGGAACGTGGTACAAATTATACATACGTTTGTTATGACAACGGTGCTTATATGAATACAGGTACACAGCGTTCATCAGCTACACCAATGTACGCTGATACAACAACTACACCTGTTGGTAGTCAGTGTAATGGTAAGGAACAGTACAGAAAAGATTTAGCAGCAATTATCGCAGCACATGATGTTCCATATGCTGCACAGACTACATATTTCAAAGGCTTTAAGGATCTTCATACAAAAGCTGAAAGAGCTATTTATACAGAGGGTCCTGCATTCTTAAATGTATGTGCACCATGTCCAACAGGTTGGAAATATCAGAAAGATGATATTATGGAAATCTGCAGATTAGCTGTAGAAACAAATTATTGGCCTTTATATGAAGTTGTAGACGGCAAGTGGATTCTTAACTATGAACCAAAGAACAGACTTCCAATTGAAGACTTCTTGAGACCACAGGGCAGATTCAAACATTTATTTAAGCCTGAAAATGAACATCTTATTGAGAAATTCCAGAAGGAAGTTGATAGAAGATGGGAAGACTTATTATTTAAATGTAGCAGATAATAAATTTACTTAGAGATGTATTTTTAAAGCTTTAAATGGAAATATTTTTAATAATATTCTTTAAAATTTAAAACTAACAGGCAATAATAGGAGACAGATTGTGGATTTTAACTATAACCGGAACAGTGAAGACACTGTTAAAGTAATGAAGTCCAAAGGAAAAAAGAACAATATAAAAGTAGTGCAGCAGGATAAAAAACATCCGGCTATAAAGTTAGAAATATCTTTAGGAGATGACGGGAAAAAGCAGGGCGAAGGGCTTGTTCCTGTTATCTTCAAGGGAAAAATTTCCGACAACGATAAAGGTAGCACACTAACAGGAAAGTTTACTTATGGCTTTTATTTGTATACTTTAGTAATAGTGGCGGCAATACTTATAGTTGTAAGATTTGGATTTTCGTTATATAATATGCAAAAAGATAATATGGTTCTATGCGGTATCGTGACAGTATTACTTATTATTTTAATAGCTGTAGTATTGGTAAAATCAAAACCCGACAGGGAACATATTACAGAGTTTTTAAATAACTTAAATAAAAAATAAATATCCTATGAAATCTTTTAATCAATGGCGAAACTAAAGGTGGAGGAATCTCTAGAGAACCCAAGGTTATATCTAATGGAGGCAAGGCATACATTAGATATGGGGAGAGTTTCAAATTGATTATGATTACGAATCTTTAGAGTTACTTTTTTAAGTAGCTCTTTTCTTTTTTTATAGTGATTAAAATGGTAACTGTAAATTTCAAATTTGTATTAATAAAATATGGTGTTGGAATTTGTAAAAATAAAAAGTAGGAGGAAAAAATTATGGATTGGAAAAGTGTTGGTAACTGGATTTCAGACACACTTGTGAAAGTGGATGATTTTGTTTGGGGACCGGTGATGTTGGTGCTACTTGTTGGAACAGGAATTTTTCTTACAATAAGATTAAAATTCAGACCATGGAAAAATCTTGGCTTTGCCATCAAAAGCACATTAAGTAAAGAGGCAAGAACAACCAAGAGAGGTGAAGGCGATGTATCCCCTTTTTCAGCGCTAACAACGGCTCTTGCGGCAACAATAGGAACAGGTAACATTGTAGGTGTTGCCACAGCCATGGTATCAGGTGGTCCGGGAGCTTTAGTGTGGATGTGGATTTCAGCATGCTTTGGCTTAACATCAAAATTCAGTGAATGTATGTTAGCCATAAAGTATCGAGAGGTTAATGAAAAGGGAGAAATGTCAGGTGGTCCAATGTACACCATGAAGAAAGGCTTCAAAAACAAAAAAATAGGGGCTTTTCTAGGAATGTTATTTGCAGTGTTTGCGGTTATAGCATCTTTCGGTATTGGAAACATGACACAGGCAAATTCAATTTCAGAATCATTAAAGAGTACATTTAATTTTGATGAGAAAATAGTGGGTGTGGTTTTAACAGTTTTAGCAATAGTAATTATCGTAGGCGGTATTAAGACTATCTCAAAGGTATCTTCAATTGTAGTTCCCCTGATGGCTATTTTTTACATAATTGCAGGTTTAATTGTTGTTGTTATGAATATACAGAACCTGCCATCAGGTATTGTAATGATATTTAAAATGGCATTTAGCTCACAGGCTGTAGCAGGTGGTGGAGCCGGCGTGATTACTGCGGGCGTAATGAATGCAATGAGATATGGTGTTGCAAGAGGTGTATTTTCAAATGAAGCAGGAATGGGTTCAGCAGCAATAACAGCTTCCGCAGCAACAACAGATGATCCTGTTCGTCAGGGTTACATTAACATGACAGGTACATTTTGGGACACAATTGTAGTTTGTACAATTACAGGTCTTTGTATTGCGTCATCAGGAGTTCTTGGAACTGTTGGAGATGACGGAAAATTAGTACAGGGTGCAGCTCTTACAATTTTGGCTTTCAAATCGGCTTTAGGTGAAGTTGGAGCCATACTTGTAACAATAGGAATCGCCCTTTTTGCATTTTCAACAATTTTAGGTTGGGAGTATCATGGAGAAAAGGCTTTTGAGTACATATTTGGAACACACAAATATAATATGGCGTACAGAATTATTTTCTCGTTAGTTGTATTTGTGGGGGCAACTACAACATTACAGGTTGTATGGAATTTCTCGGATATAGCAAATGCCTTAATGGCAATACCTAACCTGATTTGTCTTCTTGTAATGAGCAAGGTTATTGCAAAAGAAGTTGAACGATTCCAGCCTATTTTGGATAAAGAAAAGAAGGCGGCAAAAAAGAAAAAATAAAATCCTAAATCAAGGAATGAAAATAAAAAGCAAGAAAAAAGCAGTTAGCAAAAAAGCAGGCAACAAAAAATAAAGTAAAAAAGAAAAAACAGGCTACAAAAAATAAAGTAAAAAATAAAAAGCAGTTGAATCAATTTAAGAAATGTTTGTTAAACATAACTTATTTGATTTAACTGCTTTTTATGTTCCAAAGCTATTAACCCGCTATTGTGCAGGCACAACCGGGGTATAACTTTTTGACAAAATGATTACCTAAAATGTTTCATATATTAAATTCTGGCAATCATTAGATTGTAAAAATTCCAAGTGCATCAAGAATTGAGCTGATTAAAATTAAAACAAGGCATATAGGTGATACCCATTTAATCACAACTACAAAAAGGTTTCTTGATTTGAATTTCTCGCCGTTTCTTGTAGCCTCGTCAATAACTGCTTTAGGTTTAACAACGAAGCCAATAAGTATACATGTAAACAATGCACAGATAGGCATTAAAATACTATTACTTACAAAGTCCATAATATCAAGTATTGTCATTGCACCAATGTGAATGAAATCTAAAACTCCAAAACCAAGACAAGGTAAAACGCCAATTGCAACTGCACAAATGAAAACAATCAATGTGGCTTTATGTCTTGACCAGCCAAGTTTATCACTGAAAATAGAAACGATAGTTTCCATAAGTGAAATAGCAGATGTTAATGCTGCAAATAAAACTAATACGAAAAATACTGTTCCAATAACGCTACCAAAAGGCATGCTGTCAAAAACTTTAGGTAATGTGACAAACATAAGTGATGGACCTTTTCCAAGAGCAGCCTTGTCGCCACCTGAAAAAGCAAATACAGCAGGGATAATCGTTAATCCAGCAAGAAATGCAATTGCTGTATCAAAAATCTCAATTTGTCTTACTGAACTTTCAAGATTGTTTTCTTTTTTCATATAAGAACCATAAGTAATCATAATACCCATTGCAAGTGACATGGAGTAGAACAACTGCCCCATGGCGGCAATAACAGTTTTAAAAGTAAAATCACTTAAACGTGGTTTTATGTAATAAATAAGACCATCTTTTGCTCCGTCGATTGTTAGACCATAAATTGCAATAAATATTGTGAGAACAACCAAAATTGGCATCATAACTTTGCTTACTTTTTCAATACCTTTTTCAACACCAAACCAAACAACTAAAGCTGTAAAAGCAATGAATATGAAAAAGTATATAAGTGGTTCGGCGGTTCCTGCAGCAAATGTACCAAAGTAATTATCATTTGCAGCAGCCATTCCACCACCGCTACAAAATGTTACAAGATACTTAATTACCCAACCACCGATTACTGAGTAGTATGGGAAAATAATAATTGGGATAATAGCTGCCAGATATCCCACTGCCCCAAAACGCTTGTCCAATGCCTTAAAAGCACCAATTGCACTTAAACCGGTTTTTCGACCGATTGCAATTTCAGCAATCATCAAAGAAAAACCAAAAGTTACTGCTAAAATAAGATATACTAGCAAAAATGTTCCACCACCGTATTTAGCTGCAAGGTATGGAAATCTCCAAATATTTCCAAGACCTACAGCGGAACCGGCAGCAGCCAGTACGAATCCTATTTTGTTTGAAAAGTTTCCTCTTTTTTCCATAATATAAACCCTCCACTTTAATTTACAAAAACTTAAAAACAATGTTAGAATTATACAACAAAAGAAGAAATGACACAACAATAAATAATATATGTTTACTATACATTGAAAATAATGTAAAATGTGTGCTGGTATATGCGTGAAAAACTTATTGCAAATAAAAACCTATAAAATGCGTGGAAAAAGTCATAGGTTATTTGCAAAATAATATATATAACGATATGTTTAATGTAAACAGAGAATATATTAGCAAAAAAAGAGTAATATACAATTTATATGGAAGAGAAAGGGCAAATAAAATGGTAGAAGTAAAAGAGTTATTTAAGAACACAGAAGAGTATATTAATAAGGAAGTTACAGTTGGTGGCTGGGTTAGAAGTATCAGAGATTCAAAAACTTTTGGCTTTATAGTTTTAAACGATGGTACATTTTTTCAGCCTGTACAGGTGGTTTACAATGACAAAATGAATAACTTTCAGGAAGTTTCAAAAGTAAATATTGGTGCAGCTTTAATTGTTAAAGGTATATTAGTTGAAACACCAAATGCAAAACAGCCTTTTGAAATTCAGGCAGATGAAGTTTTTATTGAAGGAGAAAGCACATCTGATTATCCATTACAAAAAAAGAGACATACTTTCGAGTACCTTAGAACAATTTCACATTTAAGACCTAGAACAAATACTTTTCAGGCAGTGTTTAGAGTGCGCTCTTTATGCGCTTATGCAATTCACAAGTTTTTTCAGGAGCAGGGCTTTGTTTACGTGCACACACCGTTAATTACAGGTAGTGACTGTGAAGGGGCAGGAGAAATGTTTCAGGTTACAACAATGGACTTAAATAATGTTCCAAAAACAGATCAGGGTGATGTGGACTTCTCAGAAGACTTTTTTGGCAAGCCAACAAACCTTACAGTTTCAGGTCAGTTAAATGGCGAAACATATGCTATGGCATTTAAGAAGATATATACATTTGGACCAACTTTTAGAGCAGAAAATTCAAATACAACAAGACATGCAGCAGAATTCTGGATGATAGAGCCGGAGATAGCTTTTGCAGATTTAGCAGACGATATGGAGCTTGCAGAGGCAATGATAAAATACATTATTAAATATGTACTTGAAAATGCACCTGAGGAAATGAATTTCTTTAATTCATTTGTGGATAAGGGACTGCTTGACAGATTAAATCATGTAATGAATTCTGATTTTGGTCGCGTAACTTACACAGAAGCAATTAAAATTTTAGAAGAACATAATGATAAGTTTGAATATAAAGTAAGCTGGGGAACAGATTTACAGACAGAACATGAAAGATATTTAACAGAGGAAGTATTTAAACGACCTGTTTTTGTAACTGATTATCCAAAGGAAATTAAGGCTTTCTATATGAAGTTAAATGAAGATGGAAAAACAGTGGCAGCAATGGATTGTTTAGTTCCAGGCATTGGCGAGATTATTGGTGGTAGCCAAAGAGAAGAAGACTTGGCTGTTCTTAAAAACAGAATGAAGGAATTAGGTCTTAATGAAGAAGACTATGGATTCTATTTAGATTTAAGAAAATATGGCACAGCAAGACATGCAGGATTTGGACTTGGATTTGAGAGAATGATTATGTACTTAACAGGCATGTCAAATATCAGGGACGTAATTCCATTTCCACGTACAGTTAATAACTGTGAATTATAATCTTAAGAGAATCTTAAGAAATTTCCACAAAATATATTAAAAAATAAATTATATCCTTTATACACACAAAGAAATAGTGTAAAGGCGGAGGGCTTGAAAATGTACAACATACTAGTTTGCGATGATGATAGAGAAATAGTTGAGGCTATTGAAATTTATCTTTCCAAAGAAGGCTACAATGTAATCAAAGCCTATGATGGTTTGGAAGCAATTGAAATTCTCAAAAAAGAAGATGTTCAATTATTGTTAATTGATGTAATGATGCCAAAGCTTGATGGCTTAAGGGCAACATTAAAAATAAGAGAGAAAAGTGGTATACCAATCATTATTTTATCTGCAAAGTCAGAAGACTCAGATAAAGTTATAGGACTTGATGTTGGAGCTGACGATTACATTACAAAACCTTTTAACCCTTTAGAGTTAATAGCAAGAGTAAAATCACAACTTAGACGTTACACAAAACTTGGCACAATGGCAGGGCAAAAAAGTAATGTGTATACAGTAGGTGGACTTGAGGTAAACGATGACAGCAAGGAAGTTACCGTTGACGGGGAAAGTGTGAAACTAACACCTTATGAGTATAAGATTTTATTGTTTCTTGTGAAAAATCAGGGACGTGTTTTTACAATCGAACAAATTTATGAAAATGTTTGGGAAGAAGAAGCCATTGCAGCAGATAATACAGTAGCAGTACATATCAGGCATATCCGCGAAAAAATCGAAATTAATCCAAAGGAACCAAGATATCTGAAAGTAGTTTGGGGCGTTGGATATAAAATCGAGAAAATGTAAAGGATAGGTGGAAATTATGAAAACAAAAAGAATTTTATTACACTTAGCTATACTTGCATTAGCGATTGTCAGTATAGCAAGTGGTAGCTATGGAATTTATCATTTAAGGTACTATGACAGCAAAGAGAATTGTTTACATAGGTATACAGAAAGCTACGCAAGCGTTACCTCAGGGGTAATTGAAGAAATTGTGGACAATAGGATTTATAGAGAAAATTTCATGGATCCTAACAAAGTGGTTGCCAAAGCTTACAAGCTTAAAACAATTAAAGTTTCAGATATTGTAAAAATTGCAAAGTCAGAGGAAAAACTTTCTTTCTATGCTATAATGGCAGAAAATACAAAGGAAGAATTGAAAGATAATTCCAGCGCCAGAAAGAAAGAAGAGTATGAATATTATAAGAAAATTGCAGATACCGCAAATCTATATTTTAGTATTGTAGATGGATGTGATGCTTTAAATGAATTAGGTAATAAGTCAAAAAAAGAACAGGATAAAGCTTTAACACGAATTGATGATGAATACATATTAAGTGAGAATGTTGAATTTCAGGCTACATATGTGTTAAATGGAAAAACTTATAAGTTTACAAATCAGGAAAAAGACCAGACAATATCAGAAGAAAATAAGTATATGGATATTGTAACTGCAAATTCAAAAGGAGCAACAATTGTTGCAAATAATTATTTGCAGGAAGAAAGCTATAAATCTCTTTTTAAAGAATATTTTCCTACGTATGATGATGACTTACATACAAACAGCTTAAATGACAGCAAGTTCACAGTGAAAATAGGCTTTAAGAGAAATGACAAAGATGGCTTTTCGTTGGAGCATGAACTTATAAAGGCTGAGAAAGCATTGAGTGCTAAAGAAATTTCGGCGCAAAAAAGATTGTGCATAACAGGGCTTGTTATATGTGTGGCATGTATGCTTTTATCATTAATTCCGTTTATTATGCTATTAATTATTGCAGGTCATAATAGAAAAGGAGACATACCTTATACAAACAAATTTGATAAAATCTGGGCAGATGTTTTGACAGTTATAATGATAATGGTTGGTATCAGCATGGCAATGTCTATTTGTGAAGGTGCATTCCAAAATCCAATATCAGGTTTAACAGGCGTTATTGGCTATGTAGTGCTATGCGGTTTCTTCTGTCTGATTTATATTGAAGTATTTATACAGTGTGCTGAAAGCTTTGCCAGAAGAATAAAAACCAGAATGTTAATTAAAAGCACTTTACTATACTGGATTTACAGCAAAATCAAAATAATAATTTTAGGCTTTATAAATAATGGAAAAATGTGGGCGAAGGTAACAGCAGCGGGAATTGTATGTTTGGTTTGGAACATAATTGCTTTCCTGTTTGTTCAATCCTATGAATATTGGGGAATGTTATTTTTCTGGATAATACCAATTCTATTGGTTTGCAAATATTTAATTAAATATTTCGAAGAAAAAAAACAAATAATAAACGAGGCAGAAAAAATTACAGAAGGAGAAGTTGATCACAAAATAACTGGGACTTTTAAATATCCTTCAAATAGAAAATTAAAAGATACAATTAACAATATCGGTGATGGAATTGAGAATGCCGTTGCAGAAAATATGAAAAGTGAGCGAATGAAAACAGATTTAATAACGAATGTTTCTCATGATTTGAAAACACCATTAACATCTATAATAAATTATGTAGATTTGTTAAAAACAGAAGGCGTTGACAGCAAAAATGCTAATAAGTATCTTGATATTTTAGATAAAAAATCTCAAAGACTGAAGAATCTGACAGAAGATTTGGTGGAAGCTTCAAAGCTAACATCAGGTGCAATTGAACTCCACAAAGAAAAAATAAACATTGTGGAATTAATTAACCAAAGTCTGGGAGAGTATAACGAGAAGCTCAACCAAAGAAATTTAACAGTAGTAAAAACTATCCCGGATAAAGCTATTTATATAAATGCCGACGGCAGAAGAATGTGGCGAGTGTTTGAAAATCTTTATGGAAATATTTTTAAATACGCAATGGAAGGCACAAGAGTTTATGTGGACGTTGAAGAACATAATGGAGAAATTGTTATTGGAATAAAGAATATTTCCGAGAAAGCATTAAACATAAGCCCGGACGAATTAATGGATAGATTCGTAAGAGGCGATCAGTCAAGAAGTACAGAGGGAAGTGGTCTTGGACTATCAATTGCAAAGACTATTATAGAAAGACACGATGGAACAATGGAAATAATTCTTGATGGAGATTTATTTAAAGTTGTAATAGCAATTAAATAGAAATCCGGGCATACAATTAAATGTTGAATTAAATAAAAATCAAATGATAAATTAAATAAAAATATGGGCATACAATTAAATGCAAAATTAAATAAAAATTAAGGGGTTGACAAGTTCAGCCCCTTTTTCTATAATGGAAAAGCATGCGTGGAGGTGTAATTATGCCCCTTTGCGACATGTTAGTGTAAAGAAGAAACACGTAATTCTAATAACAGGAGGTGAAAAAGGAATGCCAACATTTAACCAGTTAGTAAGAAAAGGACGTAAGTCAGCGGTTAAGAAGTCAACAGCACCAGCTTTATTAAAGACATACAACTCTTTAAATAAGA